>Ga0209657_1000005_pt1 | contig 214307 bp, 166 predicted proteins | sample SaaInlV_100m_DNA_FD_184650 | JGI IMG/M metagenome (GOLD analysis project Ga0209657, IMG submission 184650) | Marine microbial communities from expanding oxygen minimum zones in the Saanich Inlet - SI037_S3LV_100m_DNA (SPAdes) (version 2) | ecosystem: Environmental > Aquatic > Marine >... | reverse complement strand
GGGAAAGGAAATGTAGGGGGAACTAAGTGGCCCTCTATTTCTGATATTATTTCAAGATTAGAATCGGGAGAATCTGTCGATCAGGATTGGGAAAATAAATTTCTAGAAGAACTGAATTATGATTATGATGAAGAAGAAGATGAAGAAGATGAAATGGGAATCGATGATTATTATCCTTTATTGACCAGTTCCCAAAAGAATGAGTATATTACTATGCTGAGAAGATTGGCAGATAATGATGAGATAACTGGTGCTTGGTCTATGAATCGTGAAGAACTAATTTCGGCTCGGGCTACTAGAGATGAAAAGATGTACAGTGAAATGAAAAAGGCAGGGGAAACATACCCTAGAGTGCCAAGGCTAACCGATTGGACTATTTTGGTTATAGAAAATGTGAAATTTTTCAAATTAGATGATGCGAGAAGTTAGCTTCCAGACGCATAATATCAATTCTTCAGCAGTATGTCAAAACAGGAGTTTAGACTCTACAAGGGTGGTGGACGCTGGGGGATTTGAACCCCCGGCCACCTGGTTGCAAACCAGGTGCTCTTCCAAGCTGAGCTAAGCGCCCCACGAGTCATGGGAAACGCTAGGGGTTCTTGAGTTCAACCGTTGTGGAATCTACTCTTTATCGGATTTAATTATTTCAAGACCAACCAAAATCACAGCTAAGGATGAAAAGAATATTACTGCTTCTAGAAGTTGTTCCTTAGAGCTTTTCTTAACCTCTTCTAAATCTTCATTTCCAGTTGGCGCATTATCATTATTGATATGAATATCTTGAGCGAAATTTATGTAAAAATCAATATCAACCGTTTCATTATTTTCTTTTATTTGGTGAATCATGGAAATATTCCCTGGAAGAAGCCTATTTGAAGGGTCTAGAAGTATTAGTGCATGTTGATTGCATGAATCATCCACCTTCTGTCCTGTTTCATTTAATTCACATGAGTTGGAAATCCATTCCGTAGAGAAGTCATCTATTCCTTCGAATACTCCATCGCCATCGGCATCTACTAGGATTCTATGTTGTACATCTTGTCTTTCGTCCACATTACGGAAGAATAGAGTGTCTGTTTCAACTAAAATTCCTGGATTAATAGAAGCCGGCGTTAGTCCATCTTCGGTAATCAAAATATTGTATTCTTTTTGATCATGTGCAGAGGTAATAGACGGTGAAAGTAGAATGAAAAATATCCCTATCGCCAGCAACACCCGTCCTCTCATGTCACACCCTAAGTCTCCGATGACTTCAACATGACTGGTCAACTCCGAGGTGCCATGGATAATCGGAGAGTTGCTCTAGCAGGGGTTCTTGTTTTCTTTTTATTATCCGCAAGTGTTGCAACATTTTTACTATCTAAGGAAAAGTCAAATTCAATCAATGATAGTATTTCTGTTCTGGACCCATTATTACAAGATGAAGGGCATGACCACAGGAATGCTAGTCAGCATGTGATGTACACAGATAATATCCAACCAGTTTCATTCAATCAGTTAACTGCACCCGGAAATGCTGAGATTCAGGTTGCTGAGTCCCCAGATGGCAATACATATGCCTACATTGCTGGATGGTCAGAATTACATATTGTAGATGTTACAAATCCAGAAAATACGACAGTAACTGGGGTATATGTTGATCCAAATACTCAAGTTCTAGATGTCAAATATTTGCAATATAATGGTGATGAATACGTAGTGGTTCAAAATCAATTAGTTGACCCAGGGAATGCAGATCCGAATGTTGGAGAATGGGGAGATCCAGTGCAAGTCACGGTAACCTTAATCGATGTCTCAGATAAATCAAATCCAACATATGTAGATGCGTGGTATGATGCAGATCATCCGAGCGGTCCTCATAATTTATACACTCATTTAATCGATGATGAGTGGTATATATTCGTTGCAAATCCTGATTATGAACAGTGTGATGTAGGTCAAGGTGATGCTTGTGGAGGTATTACTATCGCTCATCTAAACTTCGATGGACCAAGTGATAGTCCTAGGATATTGAAGGTTGGTGAGGCTGAAGTAAATTGGCAAAACACACTTGGAGGCTGGATATATATTCATGACATGACTGTCCAAACATGGCCAGGTGAAGATCAGCAAGATCCTCGTTATGGTCGTACTTACATCTATGGTGCATATTGGGAAGCAGGACTGCGAATATTCGATGTTAGCGACGTCCCACATCCTCAGAACTCTCCTATAGAATATGCATTTATCGCAGGTGGATGTGCAGCTACATTAGGTACACAATTAACTTGCAACTGGCGAGCACCAGAAGTTGGTCAATGGATGGAATTCGCAGATCTAGATGAGGACGGTCAAATTGATTGTGGTTGTACAGGAAATGAAAATGGAGGTCGTGCTTCCTACATTCATTATGCTGAACCAATGGATGACATGGTCGATGCATCACATCTTGGTTATCCTGAAGGAAAAATGCATTTAACATTCTTAGCAACCGAAGTATTAGAAACCACAGTTGGAACTGGTCTTGGCTATTTACTTGATACAACTGATTATGAAATGCTGAATGGTCAAATTACTTTCAAACCAAAAGTAATTCATAGTTGGGAGATCCCATTCGCCGAAGATCACCATATTCCTGGAGGTGAGGAGTGGCTTTTGTTTAGCCCTCATAATTCTGATGCCCAAATCTTCCCAACCAATTCTGCAGGGCTCCCAGATCAAAGTCTTGGTGGAAATTGGGACGGTCGAATATATCTCTCCAGTTATCATGCTGGTTTATGGATTATAGATATTGAAACGTTAATGCTTGAAGGTAGAAATTCTGATCTCAATCGAACTGAAGTACATTCCGCTTCCACGATCGGTTACCATATACCGCATGGACAAGATGGAACTCCACTTTCAAGTTCTTACTATGATTTTGGCTGGACACCATTTATTTGGGCTGCTGAATATCATAACGGCTACACTTATCTTTCTTGCATTACTACAGGTTTGTACATAGTACAGTTAGATATTGATAAGCCCTATCATATAGGTTGATTTTTTACAAATCAATTGACCGTAGCATTGACAAGCAATAATATCTTGGGATGATAATAACCGAGGCTTTGCCATGTTCCTGAATTTCAAATCTTCCCTTTTCCTAATGATATTTTTGATGCTAACTGCACCATTATCTGGGTGTCTTTCTATGCTTGATGACCCTGTTAAATCCGATGATAATAGTACTGAATGGATAGATCCTGTAATTGAGATTGAGAATGAAAATCATTCTCATAATGATCTCTCAGCGCATGCATTGTCTACTTCGAATTCTCGATTAATTGATTATCATAATTTGAATTGTGATGGAAATGTGAAACCTCCTGCTGAGTTAGATAATGTGGCGGGTAGACCATGTTCTGATGAATTCAAAAATGTAGGGCCTACACCAGGAGATAACTCAGAAATTTCAATTGAAGGTAATTTTATGGAAGATTGTGAGATTTATGCAGATGGTTCAGGTGGTTGTTATGCATATGTTTCTAGTTACAATCAATTCGAAATATTGGATATCAGCAACCCTAACGACATACGTATGCTGTCTACATATTATGCAGAAACAGCAAGAATGATTGATATCAAAGTTACTGCTGATAATAATTGGGTTCTAGTAAATCATGAATTGACTAATAGTGAACTTGATCCTATTCCTAACGATGATGATGCAAATTCAGGAGCTAACAGACTTGATGTAATTTATGTTGGAGATAAGACAAGTCCTGTCAAGGTAGCAGAGTGGAATAATCCTCCTGCAGGATTCCATAATCAAGACCTAGCCGTATACTGTGACTGGAACCCTGATTTTGATCCAATCAATGCTTGGGACCCAGCAGATTGTCATTTGTTCCTTTTTGGGGCTGATCCTTATCCGGAAATGGTCGAAGGTAGCAGTGGTACATACTACAAAGGTACTCAAGTGTTTTATGTTCCAAGAGGATTTGAATCATGGGATCCTAATCAAAATGAAGAACAAGAAAATTCCAGTAGAGAGATAGTCAGATGGGGCGGATACACTCCTGAGCCATACACCACTTGTGGTGGTTCAATTTTCAATCATGATAATGTTTATTTCGTTCATCCAATAACACAGCAAAGACTGCTAGCAGTTTCTTATTGGGGTGCAGGTCTACGACTTGTAGATGTCAGTGATCCACCTCAAGTGCCAGATCCAGAGGGACTTAGTTGGCCTCCAGAAGTTGGCCGATGGATGGGATGTCCTTCTGCGGATGATGGCTGGTATGGTCCAGAAGGCGGAGGTCATGCTAATATGGATGCTAATGAATGGCTTGATTCCAATCAAGGAAATGATAACATTCACTATGCTGTACCTAATGATTATTTGATTTGCTCAGGAATAAGTGAATTCGATCCTGTAGAAGATTGGCCATCTAATTGTGGAACTGGCTTTGAAGACCCAATCTTTGGTATAAACTGGCGACATTACACTTACATTGCTCCTGAATATGGTTCAAATGAGAATCATACGGGATATATTTGGACAATAGACACTACAGATCCTGCATTACCTTTCCTTGTTTCTAAGTGGAAACTTCCTGGTGAAGGAATGAAAGGAAACGGTTCACATCCTCAACATTGGATACCTGGTGGATATATTTTCAGTCCACACAATGGAGACACAGGACCATCCGGTCACGTATACTACACACACTATCACGCTGGTGCTTGGGCAACCGACCATGGACAAATATGGGATGAAATTGTATGGGAAAATGGACAACCTGAGCCTGAGAGAGGATTCCAAGCTATTAGTCAATTAGCAGAAACTCATACAATAGGATATTTCCTTCCTGCTGGACCTCCTTGGATTGATAATGCCTCGGATGTTTTAGGATATGATATGGCAGACTGTTGGGCATCATGTATGATACCATTTGATTGGGGCCTACAATACGATCCGAGAGGATTCGTATTTGTTTCTGATATGGTGTCTGGAGTCTATGTAGTTCAGTTCGATGAAGATTATGATCCTAGATTCGATTATCCACCACTTTGGAGTATTGAGTGAAGATTAATAGGGGTTTTTGTGATGAAATATTTGACCGCCTTGGTCCTAGTAATTACAATACTTATTGCACCAGTAGCAAATGCACATGGTGCAAATTCATTCCAATTCATTATGCGAAATGGTTCAATTCAGCCCGATGATGTTCAAGTATCTCAGAATGATAGCCTTGGTTTCAATAACGTAGTAATGGATTTAGAAAGAACTGTTACATTAGAACATCCAGACAATTCTACTCATGATTGGTCTTGTACTGCTTCTCCATATAATAGCACGGGAAATGATGACGAGTGTTGGTTATGGCTTGATCCATTAAATTGGTCAGCCGGGGAATATAATGTTCTAGTATTCTCTAATGGTAGCTTATGGCAAACAGTGAATATTACAATAGTTCTCGACACTCATAATGAAACGACTCCGTCGTTTGTATTACCTGGTGGAGATATTGGGGGAGAAATCATTGAAAATAATGATGTCAATTATTTTCTTTGGATAGGCATAATATTATTCGCCAGCGCGTTTTATTTGAAAACCAGGAAAAGTAATGATAAAATTATAGTTAAAGATGATCGAGGTGAATTAAATGATTAGGTTTGTGTTTACAATTTTGGTATCTATAAGTTTTCTAACTGCTGGTTGTATTGGTTCCGACCAAGAAATTGATATATTTTATGGAGAAGATATCAATCCCTACCTGCCTGCTAATGATTTTACTTTAATTGATGAAAATGGTGAAAACTTCACCTTATATGAATTGGAAGGCGACGTAGTCGTTATCGCTTTTCTTTTCACAAGATGTCCTGACATTTGCCCTGTAGTTAGTGCTAATTTAGCCTATGTAGGTCAAGAATTAGGTGATTTATATGGTTCAGAAGTCCACATTTTAACTGTGACTGTTGATCCTTGGACTGACAATTCATCAGTACTAAATGCATATTCTGACGCTAGAGGCTTAGATTGGCCTCATCTGACTGCTGATTTAGAAGTCATCGAGCCCGTTTGGAGGAACTTTGCAGTTGGTTTGGCTACTTATGACTCAGACTTAGATGGTGATGGTGTAGCCGACGGATTCGATACATGTGCAAATACTACTGCTAATACATCTGTAGATAATGAAGGCTGCAGTGAGTCACAAAAAGAACCTAGCCAAGTCCAAGCCATGCACCATCCACTTAGTTACTGGGTAGACCATACTACTGGTACTATTATCGTCGATAAACAAATGAATCAGCGTGTTTGGTGGGGAGACACTGATTGGAATGCGGAACTAGTTCTCGAAGATATAAAATTATTATTAGAAGAGTCGGTGATTCCTTGAAGTTTAATCTTTTCATGTGTGGAATTGTTTCGTTCTGTTTACTTTCGTCAGGATGTATACAATCGAATAATAATATCGAGTTATTCGGTACTGAATATAAAAATCCGCCAGATGCTCCTGATTTTACACTTCTAAATCAAGATGGCGAGGAGGTCACACTCTCAGATTACAATGGCAAAATAGTAGTTGTTGCTTTCATATACACTTCTTGTCCGGATGTATGCCTTGCTATCTCGTCTAATTTAGCCTGGATTTATGAAAATCTTGGTGAGTATTCTGATGATGTAGTAATATTGTCGATTACCATTGATCCAGCCAGAGATACAGTAGATAGGTTCTCACAATGGACTGATGCGAATGGCTATGAATGGGACCACCTTTCTGCTGAAAGGTCATCCACATTAGTCAACGTTTGGAAAAGTTGGAACATAGTTGTTGATAATGACCATATTAATGCAAGTTCACCTCCTGAAGAAAATATGAATCGTTTTTCAGTGCTTTTCCCAGATAATAGTTCAGTTTCTTTAGATAATCCTTGTCAGAGTATTATCGTTAATGAATGTTTTTTGAATGGAACTGATCTAGCGAATTTTGCATTTAATGAAGCTAATATTACGTATAATATGTCAGCTGAAGGTGGTATTATTGATACGTGGAATGCCAATGAAAATTGGTCTTGGAATCTACATTATTGGGATAATAATAATGAATCATGGTCAAATAATATTTCTCAGAACTTAGATGAAATCCAAGTAAGTATTGGTACACATCTTGCTTGGGTGGCAAGTAATGCCAACTTGACTAACCTCCCTCCTGGAGTTGATTGTAATGGAAATGGTTGGATAATGGGTTCAGGTCCTAGTGCTCATTGTATGTGTGATGAAGGATTTGAGAGACCCGATGGAAATTGGCTAGGTTGTTCACTAATTGGTACTGAGAATACAAATTCTTCAGAAGCGGACCCACATGCAGCGTCTCTAGGTGAATATGGCGTAGGTCATTCCACTGTCACTTTTATTCTAGATAAACAAACAAGAAAGAGAGTTGCTTGGACAGGTATTAATTGGGATGTTCAAGAATTCTTACTTGATATTCAGGCCCTTTCCTCTGAGTAAATCATTAACGCTACTTATTGCAACTTTTTACAAACTTTTACTGATATTGTTTAATAGCAATTGCGTCGCACATAATTTCATGCGTGATTCAAAAGATGAGAATGATGGTGCTGCTAGGTCTCTATTCTTAGCGGCATTAATGATTGGAAGCGTAATGGTGGGTGGATTATTCTATGATTTTGAATCTGAAGGAATTAATCTTGCACCTATCATAGAGAGCGAGATTCCAAATGATATTTTAGTAGGGTCATTGGATACTCTAGAGATTTCTTTGGATGACGAAGATATGAGTTCATTAAATATCGAAATGACATTGAATGGAGATTCAGTTAACGTTCAACCTAATGCCACAGGGGTATTAATAGTCGATATATCACAAATAGGTGTAGGCAATCATGCATTGAAGATTATAGTGACGGATTCATTAGGTCAAGAGTCTAGATTGTCCTCGTCGTTTAATATTCATTATCCTTATGAAGACCCTACGGTAATGATAGTAGACAATAATGAGATAGTTCTTGTACGCGGAGATAGTGCTACAATTAATGGTACTCTGATACACCCTGATTTAGGGACTTGTGATTTAGGTTGGTCTGATAGTGACGTCAATGAATTCAGTTTAAATTTACCATTTTCAGATCAAGGTGACTTCTCATGGGGGCCATCTGAAATTGAATCGAATATGACGATTTCAATACTGGCTACTTGTGGCACTTGGGAAGACTCTTCAGATTTAGAAGTAGTATATTTTAATGTGACAGAACCTGTAGAGGGATGTACAGATTCTGAAGCTAATAATTACAATGTCAATGCTACAAAAGATGATGGTAGTTGTGAATACGATGAAAATCCTGAACCAGAGCCAATCACTGGATGTACTAATGTATCAGCAAATAACTACGATGAAACTGCTACAGAAGATGATGGTAGTTGTGAATATGATACAAATAGTCCTGAAACAGGGTCTTTGGCTTGGTGGTCCGAGACCTTAATTTGTGATGAAGACCAAATCGCCCCATCTGTAGATGACTATACTACTGATGAGGCAGATAATCATGAGTGCCATCTGAGTTTTGTCATTGATGATGGAAATATTACAATCAGTACTAATGGATTACCAAATCATGATTTTGAATCGACTCTTGGCTGTTGTGCAAGTGCTCAATCAGATACTTACACCATACCGTTAACACCAGTCGACGATTCAGATTGTAACCCCTCAGTTTCTTCCGATGGATGTGTCATGGCGCCAATTAGAGGAACTATTGCTTTCGCAGTCACAGGGGTTGCAATTTATGGCCCTGAGGATGGACCAGGAGGAGATGCAGTGGCTCTTGAAGAAGGTGCATATGAGCAAGAAGAAGGAGAGCAGCAAGTAGATCTTGGTGTATGTCATGGTCATTCTGGTCCAGGTGGAGTTTACCATTATCATGCAGATGCTAATTGTATACATTGGCATGGTGAAGAAGGAGAAACAATGTATGACTACAACCTAGATTCTCAAAGGACCTTATCTACACATTCAAGAATAGTAGGTTTCGCACTTGATGGGTATTCAATATATGGGTATACAGGTTGGAATGATGAAGGTGAAGTAGTTGAAATGACCTCTTCATATCAACTTAAAGATGGAGCTGATGGTTCTGGAGGGATTAATGATTACGAGTATATTCAAGGCCTTGGGACATTAGATGCTTGTAATGGAATATTCAGTGAAACACCTGATTGGCCAGAAGGAGTATACCATTATCATACTACTATGTTTAATGGAGACGGAGGTATTGGTTTCCCTTATTTCATTAATTGTTATGCTGGTGAATTACCATCAGGTGATGATAGTGGGGACGATGACGAAGATCCTTGTGCCGGTCATGGAGAAACTTGGGGTCCTGGAATAGGTCCTCCTCCTGATGGATGTGGCGGTGGTCCACCTGGTGGTCAGTCATCTGAAGGTGGATTGATTGCTATACCTTGGTCATCCAATCCTCCAAATATTGGATTGATTATAATATCTGTATTAATGATGGCAGTAATTTACAGATATTCTAGAGAATCGGCATTCGGCTCAAGCGCTCTAAATCAGGCTGATAAAGTTCGCGAATATCATCTAACTCCAAAACTAGCATAGCTAGTCGTTCTAGACCCATACCCCAAGCGCATACGGGCCATTCGCTACCTAGAGGTTCCGTAACTTCTGGACGGAATATTCCAGCCCCTCCTAGTTCTAACCATTTTCCACGCCAGTATACTTCTACCTCTACACTTGGCTCAGTATATGGGAAATATGCTGGCCTAACTCGAACATCAGGATATCCCATTTTCGAATAGAATGTTTTTAATGTAGAAATTAGCATAGGTAGGCTAGCATTAGGTTCATGTATTATTCCTTCAATTTGGTGAAATTCTGGCAAATGTGTTCTGTCAATAGTCTCTTGCCTGAAAACTCGACCTATGCCGAAGACACGACAAGGAATTTCAGGATTTTCTGCTATGTGTTTTACTGTATTAACAGTAGTATGAGTTCTCAGAAGACCTCTTTTAGATTCTTCTTTGTCAAATTTGGCTCCCCATCCAAGGCTTCCTGTATCGTGTCCACTCTCGTGAACTGATGCCCAAAGGTCAAGCATATCCTCTGGAATATCTATTTCTTTAGGCTCATCGAGATAAAAGGTATCTTGCATTGTTCTCGCAGGGTGTGATTGAGGAATAAATAGAGCGTCCATATTCCATCCTGCTGATTGCACGTAATCTCCTTCAATTTCTGAGAACCCCATTTCAAGGAAAACCGATCTTATTCTTTCTATCAGTGATTGCATAGGGTGCGGTCTTCCTCCCATTGGCATTGGCGCATCTGCATTTATGTCGAATTCTTTATACTGTGCACTTTCCCATCCCTCCTTTTGTAAGAATTCAGGGGTAATTTCTCCTATTAATTTAATTTGTTCTAATTCAGAATCTTGTATCTCCATGCCTTTTTTTGTCAACTTCCATTCTCTAGTGATGTTTTCTTCAATATTTATCAGACCCTTCCTAGTCTTAAAATGTTCAACCATTTCATCATCTAATTCTTCCGCATTAGTCCTATTATCAGATAACTTATTGATGAAATCAGTTCTCTTTTGAATCTGAATGGATACTTTGTCTTCATTCTCTGAAATAAATATACCTGAGTTAATAGAAACACCTAGTGATTTCAACAATCCTACGCCAGGTCCTGCTTCATGCCTTTCAAAACCAGCACTAAATAATCCCTTCATAGTTCGATTTGATTCTGATTGTTGAATGACCCAGTTCCATAATTTAAACTCTAGTAAACCATTATTTACAGCATTATTGCCCTCATCCCCCAATGTCACAATTTTTTCCTTTGTTTCTATAATTTGAACTAGATTTTCTTCCATCAGGATTTTACCTGAGCCCGCTACGTGAACTTGATCTGTCCATTCAGTAACTTCTAGTAATTCGTCTAATGTCCAAATATGATTTGCCTTAGTAAGCATGGCTCTGAGCATCTTTTTCTCATTGTTTCCGAGCGTCATGCTTTCCCCTCATCTCACCCTGTGAGCATTCACTCTTGACGCTTACTTATCGAAGTTAAGTTCATTCTTCTTCTTCATGCCAGAGAGTGACTAAACATTCCGGGCAATCGAATGTATTTGGTTTATTTCCATCTAACCAATACAAGTTAGCGCATTTACCGCATAATATTGAGGTCTTAATAGGTTCAATGAGAGTTGTATCTACCCTATACATGATTCGCCCAGAATCAGGCATTTTAGAATGATCAGGTTCCCATGCTGCAATTTTTGCGGGATCTATAATACTTTCATCTTTGTATAGTAACCCTACAAATAATAATATCAGTCCTAATACTGCTATTGGTGCCGCTAATGACAATACTAAAGCAGCCCCTCCCGATGTAAATAGTAGTCCGCTACCTAGTAATATGCACAGCCATCCTGAAATTACAATATTTATTTTGACATACCTACTTTGATGATTGCTGTGGTCCTCCTCCATGACTATCCGAACATGGTTTAGTGCATCAATACACCGGATAATCTCATCTCTCAGAGGTGTAGGGTTCAAATGTCAAACGTCGTCGCCGGGGACAAGCCTCAGTAGCTCAGCTTGGTAGAGCATCTGATTTGTAATCAGACGGCCGGGAGTTCGAATCTCCTCTGGGGCTCCAAAAAAGTATTTTTTCAAGTAGAGTCTGTAGAATCTCTTCCGTCAATGTGAAGTGTGCGGTGCCTTTCGAACTAATTATGTCAGCGATAACTCTTGATGGTAGAGAACTTGGTCGTACGATAGAAAAAGATTTGATGTCTAGGATTGATGATTTGAAAGCAAAAGGGGTTTCTCCTCATCTTGCTGTAGTAATAGTGGGGGACGATCCTGCTAGTCACGTATATGTAAGGAACAAAGAGATAGCTTGTAATCGCTGTGGAATAATAAGTACTCGCATAGATCTTGATAGTACGGTTACAGAGCAGGATATTTTGAGAGTGGTCGAAAAACTAAATTCAGATGAATCAGTACATGGAATATTGGTTCAAAGTCCTCTTCCTCATTCAATAGATGAATCATTAATAATCGATGCAATATCTCCTCTAAAAGATGTTGATGGTTTTCATAAGATGAATCTAGGTAATTTAGTTCAGGGTGACGTTTCTGGACTTCTTCCCTGCACTCCAGCCGGAATAATGAAGATGTTAGAATTATCCGGTTATGAGACTTCAGGAAAAAATGCTTTAGTAATAGGTAGATCTCGTATTGTAGGTATGCCTATATCGATACTTTTAGCACAGAAAGGGATTGATTCAACGGTGACAGTAGCGCACTCACGTACAAAGAATTTAGCAGACATTTGCCTTCAGGCTGATTTAATTATAGCTGCGATAGGGCGTGCTGAGTTCGTCAAATCGGAATGGGTAAAGCCAGGTGCAATGGTAATCGACGTTGGAATTAATCGAGTTCCTGATTCTACTAAAAAAAGCGGCTTCCGCCTAACAGGAGACGTTGATCCAGAGGTTGCAAAGAATGCAGGTTGGATTAGTCCTGTACCAGGTGGGGTAGGGCCAATGACCATAGCTATGTTAATGTCAAACACTGTTCTCGCTACCGAAATTTTGTCTAGATAGATGATAATATTTCACAGATTAATCCTCAGTAATATTCATTTGATTAATGCAACGTAATGATGACATGGGCGAGATGATATATCATGGTAAGGTAAAGCAAGTTTGGAGTACTGATGATCCTGATATCATTGAATTTAGGTATACAAATCAAATCAGTGTTTTCGATCAAATCATACCTAGCTTGATCCCTCGTAAAGGAGAATCATTGAATAGAACCTCTTGTTATTGGTTTGATCTTGTAGAAAAAGCAGGAATATGTGAGACTCATATAATTGAAATGAATGCTCCGGATAGAGTTAGAGCACGGAGATTTGATGTTATCAGAGAGCCGGGTGCAATAGCTAAAGATAGAGAAAATGTGTTTGTACCTCTAGAAGTCATTTGCAGACATTACCTTGCAGGTTCTGGTTGGAGAAGATATCAACGAGGAGACGCTCCTGCTGAAGAGTTTGGTTTCGAACCAGGGACTGTTCTTGAGGAGGGGGTTAGGTTACCCTCCCCATATCTTGAAGTATCGACTAAATTCGAAAAATTTGACAGATTACTAGATAGGAAAGAAGCATTGGAAATATCTAATCTGACTGAAGATGAGTTTGACTCAATAATGGAAATTGTAATTAAGATAGATCAGATAATTGAATCTGAGGCTGGCAAAAGAGGTCTAATACATGTTGATGGTAAGAAAGAATTTGCACTTGGAAAAAATAGAGTACCAGTATTGGTAGATTCATTCGGTACTCTAGATGAAGATCGTTGGTGGGATGCAGAGAAATATTCTGAAGGAGAAATTGTCCAACTTTCGAAAGAATTTGTACGTGGCCATTACCTCGGTACTGGGCATCATCAAGAATTGTATAAAGCCAGACAGAATGGTACTGAAGAACCACCAATACCTGCTCTTCCTCAAGAAATTATCGATCAAACATCTGATCTTTATGCAACTATGTTTACTCGTCTCACCGGACAAGAATTCTGATTTACTGATGTTTTCGCATCATAATTCCACATTTTCTTCTCTGTGCGGCTTTTAACAAAGTAAGTAAATGTCTCAAAGAGTCTCTAACTCCTCCATCAATAGTTTCATTTGACTTGATCTCCCACTTTCCACTTTGCATTGATTTTAGTAATATTATGACTTCTTCATTGTTCAGCCAACCTAATAATTCCATTCCGGCGAATCCTTTGTCAAAACCTTCTTCTCCTAAATTCTCAGCAGATAAACCATTAGTCAATTTTATTAATAATTCATGGAAATACATTTCCCCTTCTTTTTCTCTCGTGAATTCTAAAATGTACTCTATAGCATTTCCACTATCGCTTGGAAATCTCCCTATTCTATTCCTTGCAATACCATTATCCAGCGGAATAGGAGTGCCTTCTCCATTATTCCAGTCTAAAGAACTTAAAAAAAGCGAAGTTGCATGATCATAAGGTGACAATTCCCCATCTTTCAAAGAGTTAATTTCTCTAGAATTAGGATTGATTTTCTTCAATTCTTCATGATCGCCTCCGATAGACAAAAGTATTGGTTCAATAAGTAATATCGGATCATGTATTATTGGTTCAAATGTATAAAATGCTGAAGGTGGTATGTAATTTCCCATGAATAAAACTCCTATGTATCAGTATTATAATTTACCCAGACGTCTCAGTCTAAGTTCGAATTCATCTAATTCTTCTTCAATAACTTCTTCAACTTCGTTTTGTGCGTTTAATTCTTTTTCGTCTTTTTCTAATGAAGTTGTATTTTCTATTTCTTCTTCTTCCTCTTTTACTTCTTCTGTAACTATGGGACTCTTATTCTTCTTCGACAAATGCTGCATAATAGCCTTCTCAGTAATTTGCATCATCTCTTTCCTTTCTCTATGATTTTTGACTAACCATGCCAGTGCACTTGCTAACCCTATGACTAGTAAAGCAGATGCTAAACCTGTTTCAAAGTCTTGAATTCCTTCATCGGTATCTTTTCCACCGGTTAGAATGATTCTTACCTCGTTATCATTTAAGTTGGATTCAACATTCCAGGGGAACGCGCAATTGAATTGTATCACTAATTCGCTTCCATCGGGTATTGGCGGGCGATCTATTTTTGGTAAAAGATAAACTCCGGAGGGGTCAATAATATGTTCCCCAATGTAATCATCTGATTCGACTGTTAATAAACAATCAGCCTCACTCAGAAGGTTCTGATTTTCTCTAATAGTAGTAATTTGAATTTGCTGATTTTTTCCAGTACCTATCAGTTCAATACCAGTCAAACCAATATTCCAATCACTTCTAATTATTTCATAATCAATAGAAATACTTGCGAATTCAATACCTCTAGAATCCATTGCTCTCAAAATAAGAGTTCTTATTCCAGGTTCAGGTGCCCAATTAATTGCCGAAAGGTTCGCATTATCTAGGGACATATTATCGCCTAATGTGCCTGATAAGGAATCTATTAATTTCCCCTTATCATCTATCAATAATAATGTATAGTCATAATCTCCTGTTCCATTAGATATTGAACATGAAGCTAGAATATTGTTCGGATCATTGTTTAGAGTACAAAATCCGTCTCTTATTGAAGGCATAGATACATATGATGTGTAAACTAATCCCTCTTCAGAATTAATGGTAATTTCTCCGTCTGAAATTGATTGAAATGCTGGCCATAACCAACCTTCTCTTGAATCCCATTCTAATAATCCTTGACTCCCGTCCAAAACTAAAGTTTGTGAATTTGTTCCATGTATTTTCAAAAGAACATTATCTCCATTTACTGCACTAATTATTGGTGAACTTGCCCAAGAATAATCTTGTTTAGTAGTGTCAAGCAATATTTCATCCACATTTCCTAACTCATCAATAGCTTCTATTTTAATCGTATAAGTTTCGCCATTCCAATTCATATCTGGAATTATTTGTATTGGTATCCCTCTGATTTCCCCTACTGATAACACAATAGTAGTGTCCCCTGTTACGGTCCATCCAGTGGGTACGCTTCTGACATTTAGCGAAATTGTAGTAGGTGCATTACCTTCGTTCAATAAGGTTGCATGCGGAAACCCGCCTTCAGAAGAAATAACCCAAGGGCTTTCTCCATCTAAGTCAAATTGATGAATAACAGACACTCTCAACGGTACTATAGTTTCAGATAACGAAGTCCCTTCTCTCAACCTTACGTGCAACTCTACAGTTTTACCGTGTTGAGCATTCTGTGGGGGGGTAATGTTCAGTGTCATCATTGCACTTTCTCCTGGTTCAAGAATCGGTAATTCTTCAGGTGTTTCGACAATCCAATTATTAGATCCATTCACGTAAACGGTAGCGAAAGCTTTCGATGGAGCGTTTCCTAGTTGAATAATTTCTAGATCTATTGATGAACCATCAGGGTCTATTTCTAAGTCAACCTGACTTGATATAGCATTCCATTTCTCTATATGTGGTACTTCTACATAGAAAATAATAGTGTCTATAATCTCGCCTCTGGAGCTTAAATCTACAGTAATCTGCATTATTGAGCCATTCCATGAATTTTCTGGAACAAACCAATTAACCGCAAGATTCACAGTACTATTTACACTAATATTCTCCACTGATGTCCCTGATGCATTCCATCCTGTCGATATGTCTGAGCCAGAATAAATTACATTAATTGTAGTTTCAAGAGATATATCATCTTCCAAGTTCCCTACATTTTTTGCTTCCATCATTATCTGATTTGTTTCACCCGGTTGAGATATTATAGTTCGATTTCTTAACTCATTTCCCAAATAATTGGCGTCTATTTCCCATCTATGATCTTGCTTAGCCGAGAGAACTAATGTCTCTGAGTCTTCAATCCCCTCATTTCCTTGTGATGTCATTTTAATTCTTATTTGGACAGGTGTTGCCGCGGGAGTATTTTCTGGTAATTTCACTATTACAGGTATAGTCTGTAAGCTTCCTGCGCCAAGCGTAACCATGTCGCTAACAAATGAGATAGTTACATCTAAATCTTCTGTAATAATTGAGTCGGTTATTACTTCTGCTTCTAATCTGAAAGTATCTTCTCCATTCCCTGGGTTTTCTAGTTTAATCATTACTAAAACATCTTCCTCAACTTCTACTTCATGAGGTTGTTCCAATGGTGATGTCACTGTTAAGTCTGCTCTGTAAATTTGTAATACTTCTAGTGAAAATTGCAACTTATGGTCTGTTGATTGAGTGCTAGAATCCATGAATGAATGGAATGCCGGAGCCGCATCATGAGGGAGATGAAGGCTTATTGTGCCGTATACTCTCGAAGGACCAGATCTACTTAGAACTAAATCTCCATCAATTATTTCTAAATCTCCTGATGTACTCCAAATCCATCCTGGAAGAATTAATCCCGCATCTGACATTGACCATTCTAATTGGCTTTCTCCAACTGGCATATCGGTGGAAATATCCCATGATAATTGGTTATCTGGGACAGTTCTCTGATGAACATCAGTCACTGTTCCAGTCGCCATAAATGATAATTCAATAGTTTGACAAACATCTCCAGTAACGCACATTTCTAAAGGAGTATTAACTAAATCCCCAAGGCTGGCACTATTCGGCACTTGTAACCTAGCAGTCAACAATATCATCTCATCCGGTTCTAGTGTTAATGCAGAAACTTGATTATCATCTAAGTCAAATAATTTCAGATCATTCCCCCAGGCGGTTGTATCCCAAGACATTATGATTTGATTTTCTTCAGCATTACCTAAATTATGGATTAACATCCATGCTTCTGCATATTCTCCTGTTAATCCATAACCCATACTATTAGCTGTACCATCCGGTCCTCTAATTGACAGTCCTCTTGTGCGATTGGCCTCTATTGGTAATAAGGATGATATACTTACATTATTATCTTCATCTAAGGTTAATGTTAGAGTTAAGTATCCTGAATCAGAACCTAGTGCGTCTTCAGGAGCATTTACTCTTAGATATGGGTTCCAAATTTCATCTACTCCGATTTCTATTGAATCAAGTCCTGATGGTGTTTCATCATTCCACGTCCATCCCTCTGGTAAATTCGTGGAATCAACAGATAGGCTCCAAATACCTGCTAATCTTCCTGTAGATCGAATATTAGGTGAAATCGTTGAACTTTCACCAGGTGTAATCCTTGTAGGCTCAGTAGGAATTTCAAAACTCGCATTATATGGGTTAACTACATTTAATGTAGTAATTTGAAAATCATTATCATATCTAGATTGCGATAAATTTCTGTACGGGTCTAAAACTAATTCAAAATCATGTTCTCCTAATCCTCCAGACCATTCGGCAGTGAATGTAGAAAGAGAGCCTGTACCCGTTGGGTCTACTGGTTGCATATTGCCAAATCGTTCTCTAGCAATCACCTCTCCATCCGCGTACAATACTACATCTGTATTCTCATTAGTCTCAGCCGTCCCTGCATTTTCAAAAGAGACTGTGATAGTTACTGTTTCTCCAGGATCGGGAGCAACCGGGCTAAATTCAATACTCCTGCCATCTTGCTGAGGTCTTATGTCAGCTATTTCTAAGGAAATAACAGTGTCACCTAATACTAGATCTAATGTAGCATCTCCATCAATATCTGCTAACGCTGGTGATGACCATAATCGGTGACCAATTGAAATGGCTCCATTCCATTCTTCATTTATTCCTGCCATAGTACCTACCTCTCCATCGTAAGCTCTCAACTCTCTTCCGTATGGAACCAATAACTCAGGCTCATCAGATCCATCAATATCCATCCAAATTGGTGATGCAATTGCTATTCCATCATTAGGTGCTCCTTGTGGTTCCAATATTTCTTTGCTCCATGCTTCTTGCGGATTACTGGTATCTGTATCATCATGACATCCTGCAAATCCATCTCTGTTCGTATTCCAAGTATTTGTAGTCCAAGTTATCCAGCATACTCTATCGTAATCGCCATCACCATCAGTATCTATGCTAATGGGTGCTGAGTCTGAAAATCCATTTGATGCTTCGAAATCCCATATTTTAGTCCCATCAAAGATTTCTAAACCATAGTATTCTGCACCATATGCGGCGCTACTTCCATCGAAATCAGAAGGTATAGTAATTATCATTTCCATTGCTTCATCAGAATCTAAATTTGATATAACGGGACCTGGTAATCTTATGTGAGGTACATTTGAATCAAAACCCTGAGTATTTTCTAGCGATTTCCCATCCCAGTTAGCATCTCCATCATTTGCGTCTAGTTTCCAAACCCACATCGCACTAGAAGAACTTTGAACAGACGTCAATAGGATAAATGCCGTATTTTCATCAGTTTGAACGAAGGCAGGGTCTGAGGGATGTGTGCCTTTATCCAATGTTTTTTGCCAAATAGAAGTCGCTGCAGTTCCCGTGAGGTCTAATGCTAAGACCACAGGGTCATCTGAATCTTTATCAATAAGTGATAAAACTAATTCCGCTGTTCCATCTAGGTCTAAATCTGCAAGTAATGGCTGCGCTGTCGGTTTGTGATTTCCATATGCACTACCAACGTAAGGTCCATCTGTGCTTCCAATCATGAGTGAAGAATCAGAATATGTCCATAATAACTCTGCACTATGGCTACCTCCTGGTGACCATCCTGTAACCGAACATACTAATTCAGGAGAATAACTCTTAACGTAAAATGTGCCACTCATATCGAATGCCACTATTATTTCTTGAATACCATCTTCATTCAAATCAACAATGACCGGTGCGGCTTTGATTTCATCAGTTTCTCCTAGATCTACCTGCCATGCCAGATCTGCATCCTCTCCCTCAATAATTTTCAACACACTGTGGAGATTACCTCCAATGTCTTCTGTCTGTATAATTATTGTGAATAATGAATCGCCCCCGCACCTTTCTATGGAATCCTCACTTGTAATAATTGAATTTGTCAAATCAGCAATAGGTGTAGCAAACGAGTCAGTAGAGTATACGTAATCATCATATTGCCAATTAATAACTGGGTCAATTATGGTGTTGTATTCTGACGCATTTTCTGGTTCTCCTATCCCTGCACCTCCATCTGGACTATGATGAGGGGGTAGAGATTCTCTCCCAGGAGTTTTTCCAGATTGAGGCCATGGTTGACCACCATCTACCCAAATAGATTCAGATTCAGAAGTATGTGATATTACCATTTCTTCTTCCAAATCTAATTTTTGATTATCGATATCCGATAAATACCCAGATTGTGGCATTAGTACCAATAGTATCGTCATTACCATGCAAATAGTAACTTTGCTAGGGTCAATTGACATAGTAGGACCTGTCATCAGGGTTCAAATGGGATTCCTTACCCACTTGAACATTCGCACTAAACTATCATCCAGACCTACGGTCTGTGAGTGAATAGCTACTTTCCAGCAATAATTACTACCCGTTGCTCTTATACAGGAGTGGTAGGTCGGCAGAGCAACGGACTTCTCCTCTGGAGGCTTTGCCGATGAGGGACGGGGGGTCATTCCGCCTTCCTCCGACAGACCTCGGAGCGGTCCGTTGATAGGAGGAAGAAGACAATGTACAGCATAGTCACCCGTGAAGACACAATACGCATACCAGCAGAGTACATCCGAGCAGGACGTAACTTAGTTGACCATATAGATGAGTTAGCGAATGATGCTTTCGAAGGACGTTTTGATCCTGATGAAAACTATACGCTATTGACTTTTGATCACGAGCCACTTGGACGTGGTAAAATCATCCATGGTGACGGAGCCATATACCAACGAGTAAAGTTCAAGGCACTTCTTTTCAATATGGAAAATAATGAAGTTGTCGATGGCTATGCTTCTGAAATATCAGAGTACGGTGCCTTTGTAAGAATAGGTCCTATGGAAGCATTATTACACAAATCTCAGATTTTAGATGAACCAATCAATGTAAATTTAGGAATTAAAAGAATTGAGGGTGCATCAACTGGAAAATATCTTGAAGAAGGATCTTACATCCGTTCTCGTGTAGTTTCTAAAGCAATAAATCAAAATGATCCTAGGGCTAGTAAAATAGGTCTTAACTGTAAAATGGATGGTCTTGGTGCTTATAATTGGATCCAGGAGCAGGATTAATATGGCTAAGCAACCATTTGCTTGTGGAGAATGTAATCGTATTCTTCCAGACCCTGAGCACAAGAATGATGTTGTTCAATGTAAACATTGCCCTAATGCTCCAGTAACAACTGACTGGCAAGGATATGTAATTATTCTAAATCCAGAAAGATCAGAAGTTGCAACTAGACTTAACGTGACCAGTCCAGGCACTTATGCTTTGAAGGTAAATATCAGATAAGGAGGAAAAAAACATGCAAATAATAGAAAGAAAAGAAAATCCGCTTCTCGGAAGAGTAGAACTAACTTTTGAGTGGAATCATGTGAATCAACCAACACCTACGCTATCCGAAATGGTAAATGCTGCAGCTAAGGCAGAACCTGGAGCAAACAGAGAATTAGTATTCGTAAAAAACGTCAGCACAAGATACGGTCGTCCATTTACAACAGGTGTCGCACTAGTATATGATTCTGTAGAAAATGCTTCCTTTGAGCCTAAGTTTGTTCAAGACAGGCATCAAAAAACCCGTACAGCTAAAGAAACAGGAGGAGATGAATAATGACTGATGGACCTAATCCAAAAGCAAAGTGGTCAAAGTATACTATTGATGGTGATTCACTAGTTAGAAATGGCGAATTTTGTCCTACTTGTGGTCCAGGAGTATTCCTTGGCGTTCATAATGATCGTAAAGTATGCGGTAAATGCGGACATAATTCTAACGATGAAGAAGAGTAATTATACTCTAATTTTATCCCACTTGCCATCATTGGTGAGGACACTTTCATCAATTATTCCGACACCTATATCGTCCCTTGAATTTGTTTGAATACGTCCTCCATCCTTTAAACCATCATGTCTCCATCCAGTCCATATCCAATTATTATCTCTAATCTTTACATCATATATTGGCCCTTTACATTGATGTATTTTAGGCAAGTCACGTATAGAATCCATTGTAGCAAAACATTTCCCATTTAATTTAATGAACCACCCCAATTTCTTATCAAAATTGAACCCCGTAATTAATTCTGGTAATTTTAATACTTTTTTCTCAATTAATATGCCATTTTGATCATATATTGCAATTCCTCCTGCATGTGAAACTAGAACCAAACCTTCTTTTGCCTCGGTGAAACCTACTATCTTATCTTGCACCTGATCTATGCCGTTCCATTTCGGGAAATCCGTTTTCCAGATTACTTTAGAATTACTATCAATTCTGTATATTCCTCTATTTTTTGAGGAGAAGCAAAGAGTATTATCTATTTCAGATAGGCCCATCGGTTCAGCATCTAAGGATTGCGACCAAATATTAGATTTGGGATGGAGTACACTGCTGCTTTTGTTACTTCTAAGATCTGCTTTTGACCCTCCATTCGACCATTCTTCATTCACATCGAAAGCAGCCATTCTTGCTTGCCTAAGTTCCCTTTCAATCCACGTACCAATCCATTTTTCACCTACGATTGCACTAGAATTAATTGAGGACGGAAAAGGTATTGAGAAGGTGCCAATTGGTTGAAGATTTTTATCTATTTTTAGTAACTCCCCCGAAACTCCTGTGATAATATGGATATTATCTCCTGAGTCTATTTTTATAGGTGGAAATCCTATATCGGAGTGTCTCATATTGTGGCCTATTATCTCCTATGTTTGAAGGTGTGGTTCAGAGGATTGAAATTTCAATACCTTTACGAATATCCATGGTGGTCCTTATTGTAGCTTCTAATTCGGATGAAGCTTCAATGAATTTATGCAGCGCAGTATTACGTTTACCGGGTTGGAGTCAAGAACATTCTTCTATTAATGGGAAGTATCGAATCCACGAGTCAGGATTAGTAAATTTATTAGTAATCGATGAACTTCATATTTTGGCGAATCATATAGATATAGATTATGAAAAATCAACAGGAATATCAGTTGAGAACGTATTGATATTGTCTAGACATGTTTCTTCATCTCAGACTCCTGCTATGACTCTACATGCGATAGGTATCCCTGGAATTCTACCTTATGGCGAAGAAGGTCGTTCAGGAGGCGTAAATGGCATCTTAGTGCCCCCAAATCCATTTTTCGCATCACTCTTCAGAACCATGAATGCGTTCGCGACTGAGAGAAAACTTGGTAATGAATTTGACCTTACCTTAGAAACCACTCATCACGGACCAGTATTGAGTAAACCTACTCTTTACATCGAGATAGGATCTACTGAGAAAGAATGGTGTCGTTCAGATGTTGCTGATTGTTGGGCAGAATCAATATCATATGTTTTAGGAATGGATGGTTGTTTGTTACCGAATTTAGACGAAAATATTGATGTTATGATTGGATTTGGAGGAGGCCATTATGCGCCCCGGCATAAATCGATTATTCTTAATTCAAATGTTTATCTTGGGCATGTAATCGCGAACTATTCATTAATATTTGATGATAACGATTCTTCTGAAAAAACCACTGGCCCATGGATTAATTGTATTGTTAATACAGTGGAATCAACAAGAATTTCATTTCCAAATAATACTATTTTCGCTCACCTTGATCGAAAATCTTTCAAAGGTTGGCAACGATCTGCAATTATTGAGAAATTAGGGGAATTAGGCATACCTGTAAGGAGAGGGAAGGAAATCCTCCAGAGAGAATAGTCAAATCTCTCCTTCACTTCGTAGTAGCATGGCTGTCTTCGGCAGGTTTGTGGTTCGGTTATTACCGATCGCACCCAAATTTATCGTTAAGCGTATTGCAGGAAGGTACGTTGCCGGTTCTGATATTAATTCAGCCGTCACTTTGATGAAGAAAATGAGTTCAGAAAATACTTCTTTTACCATCGATGTATTAGGTGAAGAGATTAAGGATTTAGATGAAGCAAGATATTTTGTAGAAGAATATTCGAGAGTTTTAGATGAAATTATATCGCATGGAATTAACGCCCATATATCTTTGAAACCTACTGCATTTGGTTTGCTACTGGACAAAGATATAGCCATCGCAAATATCGAAGAAATATTGGATAAAGCCGCAATGAATAATATATTTGTTCGTTTAGATATGGAAGATCATCGAGTAACTCAAGACACAATTGATATTGTTTTATTGATGCAAGAAAAAGGACACCAGAATATTGGAACTGTATTGCAAGGTAGACTTTTTCGAACAGAAGATGACATCAAAGAAATCTCCAAGTCATTGGGTTCTCTTTCTGATTTTAGAATATGTAAAGGAATATATCTTGAACCTGAAGATATTTCATATTCTAATTATCAAGAAATAGTTGATGCTACCAATAGGTGTATTGATTTAATGTTAGAATCTGGGTCATATACTGCTATTGCTTCACATGACTACCCTATAATTAATCATAGTTTAGAGACATTAAAGAATTTGCAAATGTCTCCTAATTATGATCCAAGAGAAAATACAGTTGGCCCGAGAGATGGCAAAGGTATAGGGTATGAATTTCAATTTCTTTTAGGTGTACGTGGTGACCTTAGGAGGAAGTTAGCATCCGAAGGTCATTTCACGAGGTTATATATGCCATATGGCACAAAATGGTATGAATACGGTATCAGAAGAATTCGTGAGAATCCAGATATCGCTTGGCATGTCACTAAGACCTTGCTCATGCCTTGGACTAATAGAAGATAATTGATTCAATATCTCGGATTATAATTCTCTTTATCGTCCTCGGGTACATGTAGATAAATTCTTCTTATTTCATTAGCTAATCTCTTTCCATTGAGAGTCCTTCCTTTACCGGTGTGGAGTGCTCTTATCCTCCATCTTCTACCATCCATCTTCATTATGGAACCACAAGAGAAAACCCTCTCAGGATCACATTCAATACTACTAGCGACACTTCTTTCACCTTCTGTCATCGTAATAGGGACTATTGTCCGGTCAACTCTTACTGCCCACATGGCTGAAATTTTCGAAGCCTCAAGTTTTCTGGATTCTTTCGATGTAGAATCTTCTATCCTTGTAATTTTGTAAGTTTGTTCCTCATGCGCGAAATAATCATCTCTTGTTATTAATTCATCTTCATCAGCTTCAACTAGAGCTAATCTACTATCCATTCTATCTGATAATGTGGTTTTAACAGATACGGATTTAGGGGGTCTTAATTGAAGATTCTGGACATTGCTACATTCAATACATCGGACTAAAAGATCCTCTCCATTACCTTTCATTGTCCTTCTTAATATTTCATGTTCTGTCATTTTCGAGCATTTCGGACAAACTGTAACATCAACTACTTCCTCTTCGACGTCAGTATCTTCCATGTCTCTTCGAAATGACGTCCTCTATTGAAGCCATCCTTAGATGGGATGGTTGAAATTAGAGTTAATATAGCCACAGACATGAACGACACGGGCGGATTCGGATTACCTCAAATGTCCGAGCGTGAAATGTTTGAAAAATTACTTTCATCTGATTCTAATTATAATGATGAAGAACCAGCTATTGCAGCTAATATAGGCGAACAAATGATACATATGAATCTCATTCCATTAACTAGGGCATTTAGAGTCAGAATTAGGGATATTACATCTAAAATACCCGCAAAAAACGTGGTTTTAGTTGGTGGAGGAATTGGTCACTTATCCGCATGGTTACTTGACTTATGGACCGGTGATCCAGCAAATCCTCCCGAGGAGGTACGTTCAAGGCCAGAGTCATTTAGAATAATAGAGCCAGCAGGTAAATTTGGAGTTATTATTGATAGATTAATTCGTCGCCACTCTGCTGAGCAGTGGTCTCAGATTTTAACACGGCCATGGCAAGAAATTACTGCTGAAACATCTTCTTGGTCTGCGGCAGCAGCGTCTTTACCTTCTAGTGCTCAACCCTCTCCTTTACCTCAGCCAATTGATCTGATAATTATTGATGTACCTGAGATAGATAGGCCATCAGCCACTCTCGCGGCCTTAGATATCGTATCTATTGGGGGTTTCATATTAGTTAAGGAACCAGAAGTGCCTACTGGTGACGTAGGAGTGCCTGAAGAGGGACATGAACCCAATGACGCTCAAAAAAAGGTCGCTTCGTTCAATAAATGGATGGATATAATTCGTAAATGTAACATCAATCATTCTATGGCATTTGCAGAGTTATCTGGTGGCACATTAGCAGTCATACGTCGTTCAGTTTGAAAAATATCAAAAATGTTAATCCTTACATCATCTTTCGGTTTGTAATTTTTAGTGATAAGGTTTTCATTGGATGAATTATCTACTGATTCAATGAGCAAATCAATCCTTAAAATACCATAGCCAAATTTGTCATCATGCTGATTTTGATTTTCTTTCATTTGTGAATTTTGACTAATAAGTAGTTTGATTTCTTCAACTTTACTTGAATCACTATCTGAATTTCTCTGGTATTCGGGGTATTCTTCAAGGAATAATGCAAGCGACCCTGAAACCCATGCAGTTGAAGCAGAAGTTCCGCTTGACCAACCCCACCAAGATTCTCCATTGAAGACTAATACTGGGACTTCGTGTCCTGGTGCTACAATTTCTGGTTTCTTATCGGGGTTATTTCTTGGAAGCTTAGGCGGCCAAATATCTCCATTATTATCTCCCTCCGAACTACCAACCCATAAGTTTCCAAGTCTCGTGATCCCACCTACGCAAATCACATCATCTACTGAACCAGGTGAGGATACATCTCCGTCATCATTTTCTCCATCATTTCCTGCTGCTGCCACTACATAGACTCCATTTTCAATAGCATTTTCAACAGCGGTTTCAAGACTATCAGTTGTGATAATACTAGACCCAAATCCTTGAGCACCTCCTAGACTTAGCGAGATTATGTCTGCTCCTTCAGAGGTACACCAATTTACTGCCTCTGCTATTCCATCATCAGTCCCCGAACCAGTTTCATCAATAGCCTTGGCGACCAATAAATCGACATTTTTAGAAACTCCATTGAGTCCTCCATCAGCCACAATGATTCCTGCCATTGCAGTTCCATGACCATCATCATCATAGGGAGTTTGCATCGAATTAATCACATCTTTCCAGCCAATTAGGTTGATGTTAGCTAAGTCGGGATGCTCAATATTAATTCCCGAATCTACTACACAAAGAGTCACGCCTGTACCATCTAAGTTTTCTACAGAATTAATACCTGTAATGTCTCTGTATTCATCTTCCCAAGTTACTAATGCTTGTGGAGGATTTAGCCCTAGAATAGTTCCGCTTATTGTAGAAAGGGCCCAAAGAATAACTACAGCAAAAACAAAAGTTGTAATCAATGTCAAAGAGACACCTACTACAATTTTTATGGCATCATCATTCTTATCTTTGATACTACTTTCCCACATTGGCGAATTACTATCCTCAATAGAGTCACCCCTCTCTTCAGATATATCATCCGAAACTAGATTAGTAGGGATTTCACTCCAATTGGAGTCATCATCTTCCTCATCCTTACTGAATAAATATTCAAGCAAAGCCAATGGCAATAATAACCACATCATTAATTCGGTCGCACTGAGATATACAACTAGAATAAAAAGCAGAATAGAACCCAGGATAATCAACATACCAATAGCTGAAAGTGATTCGAAAAGCATTAGCCTCACCACGCGTCTTGTCTATCAAAGTGGCTAGTAATTGTAGTATTAGATTTACAATTTCCACATTCAATCCTTGTAGGAAGAGTCATATCGCAGTCTTGACAAATAGTCCCTGGTACTCCTCCTCCTTGACATTTAAATTGCGCACAATTTATAGTAATTTTACCCGATGGGTGCTGTATTACTGAGGTCTCTTCTTTGCAAATAGGGCACATTCCTTGTACATTTTCTTTTGATACAAAATTTAATTCACCCGATACTTCCCTCGCTCTAGTAGATTGAATTCTATCGCCCGCTGCTCCAAGCATGAATTGAGGGTACCATATGATATGAATTAGCAAAAATACCGATATTATACTACATATTAAGTAAAGCCAAGGGAATTGGTATAACTCACCATCCGCTGAAATAGGTCTTGTTGAGACTGAATGTGCTCCTGACCAAGAAAAAATATTAACTAATATCATCCATAAACCTAGACCTATGCTCCAAAGTTTAAGACTATGATCTTTCCAAGCAGTTTGCACAACTCTTGGGTCAGGATGAGAGTGTCTTTCCAATACATGCACATCTCTTGTCTCAGTAACTGCTCTATGGACTACGAATATTGTTAAAAATACAAATATTAGATTTGCTAGTATCACTGGTCCTAATTGCGTGATCTGTAAGTCAGTAGGGTGTAAAGCAAAAACCCGCATATACCCTAATTGTACAGCGAACATACCAAGGAGCATATAGATTATATTTTCTCTCATTATTGGGAAACGTATGAATAATTGTATTGCGAATGCGAACCATGCAATGGCGGAAAGAAGTGTAAAAATCAGCGACAAATCTTTGAGGAATAATATTCCCTGTGTACCAACTCTATTGTAATCTCCCCCGCTATTTAGTTCGCCTATTCCTAAGTCCCAAGATCCCAGTATTATTGCTAATGCTGCGACCCCAAATGCTGAAAATTCAAATGCACCCCAATTTTTAGAAATCATTTTGAAATGAAATACTATTTCTTCCGAAATCCTGTCTAAGAAACTTAGTCTTTCGTTATATTCAGAAAGTGTATAATTTAATGATATTTCACTCAGTCTCACAGAATCATTTTCTTCATATTCAGAACTAATGTCCATTGATTCGGCACCTCCTACATATCTCCGAGATGAAATCCCGCATTAAGTAACTCGCTTACATGGATTAAAAATATGCTTTATTGATTAATATCAATTCATTGCAAATAGTATCTTCCTATTCTCCAATAAACAAATTATATGGCGCCGAGAGGGAGATTTGAACTCCCGAGGGAAAATCCCACATGATTTCCAGTCATGCGCAATACCAGGCTATGCGATCTCGGCTTCATTATGTCCGAACGTTCTCCACAATTTGAGCCTGTTGCTTTTGAATTGTGAGTTTTGACTCTCTCTCCGTAGTCATTAAATCGAAATTGTAGCACGAGCATATGTCGCCACTGTGGCTTAGGGGTATAGCATCCCATTGGTAATGGGAAGGTCGGGAGTTCAAATCTCCCCAGTGGCTCCATTATTTTTTGAGTTTGAAAATGTTAATTTTTATCATTTCCCACAGTTTTGCGGAAATAAGTTCATAATCTAACAAACAAACGACACGGATATGTCTGACCGCCGTAGGACTGCACTTGCTCTAGTGTTACTAATGATAATCGCTCCCCTAACCTCAGCTGCCACAAGTTCTTGGACAGGTCCAAGCAATGTGAATCCTCCAGATGATGGAATCACTTTGACTGGTTTCCGTGCGCCTGGAAATTCTACAATTCAGGATGGTTGGCTTCATGTTACTGATACTGAGATGGCAACTTCTCTAGATACGGGGATTTTATGGGAAGGCACTGATTTATCGGCAGGAAGATTCTTTGGGACCGATTTTATTGATTCTACAGAAACAATAACTCTATTAGATGATGGTACAAGATCTAATATTAGCACTTTCGATACAGGTGTGTCTTCTGTATCGATGCACAGTTCATACACTTATGCTCCTGGTTGGCAGCATGTTTACGACACAGATACATCCACTTCAGTATCTGAATGTAATAACCTTTCAGGAACATGGGTTGATCATGGGTATGATAATAATTTTAATAATCAATTAGATACGAATGAAATCATCGAAACTATGATGTATTGTAGTGGAAATGCTTTACAAGATAGTATTACTACTCTTACAGTAAATGATGGAGGATATGATTACTCAGCGGGTACTTTATCTGCGACTGGAGGATCAGGAAGTGGTTTCTCTGGGACTTATTCTATTAGTTCAGCTATTGCTAGTATATCTGTGAATAGTGGTGGGACTGGATATGCTGTTGGAGAAACACTTTCTTTCCTTTGTCCTGGTGGAGGATGCACAGGTTCTAATGCATCTGCATCAGTAGGTTCCGTTGCTGCAAATGGTTCAATATTATCTATAACATTAGCCAATGGAGGTTCAGGTTACACTTCCCAAACTATGTATATTTTGGTTTCTACCACCAATGGCTCTGGTGCTTCACTGTCCGAAGTACTAGAGACTACTGGCTCTATCTATCAAGCGTTTGTTACAGATGGTGGAAGTGGGTATACAAGTTCTCCAACAATCTTACCCAGTTCTTCTGCAGGTTCTGCAGCGAATATTACTGCAGGATTAGGAGGATTCTTTGATTATGAGGTCGTAGTTAATTCGATAGCATCAGGTCAAACATCTAATTGTATGCTGGGAGGTTTCCAGGTTAATGCAGGTATGGATACTGATGAAGATAATATTCTAGATTCTAATGAAATAACTGATATTAATTATTTATGCAATATAAATGAATTATGGGGGGCGACAACATTCGCAGGCTTTAATGGAACTAATTATGGTGGAGAACAAACAATGTCCTATGGGACAATACCATCTCAAGCTAGTCAAGGAATAGTATCAGTTGGTACAATGCCTGGTTCTGCCGTACCTAGGGGGACTAGTGGTTACTTCCTTTTACCTCAAGTTAGTTTGCCAAACACTGAATTTTATAGTGGTCTATACATGACTTTTGATCATTGGCACCACCTAGATACTACTGTTTCAGGCGGTGGCGACGGCGCTTGGATAGAATACCGAATTAATACTGGAACTTGGAATGACTGGACATATATTTCTCCTGATGTCACCGCATCAGGTGGTGGATATACAAGTACTATGTCTACTGACGCTCCATCTCCAAACGGTGCTCCTTCTGGCGCGGTCCCAGTTTTCGCTTCACCAAGTCATAGCGGTTGGTTGACTGAAAATGTCAGTATTTCTTCAATCTCAGATATTGACAATGCTTCGAAAATACAGTTTAGATTCCATATCTGGACCTCACCTAATGCTTCTTATGAGCGGCCCGGTTGGTTCATCGATAATATTGATTTCAACAATGATGGTATAGATAGAGGTGTGTGGCACCATGGTTGTATTGCTGCTACTACTACTACATGCCAATATGTAGCCAATTCATATGGGGTTCTTCAAAGAACTATTGATTTGTCTGGTACCAACTCTACATCTAGTATCGAAATAGATATGGAATGGGATTTACAAGGTAGTACTCAAGACAATGCATGTATTGAATTATCTTTGAATAATGCAACTTGGTATGACCTCTCATCAACTGGAACTACGTCAACAACAATTGCCTGTGAAGACCGAAGCGGAGCAATCCCTGGTTACCCCTCATATGATGGAGTTTTTGGTGATCAGAGCGGCAGCATCAGAACAGTTGACTACAGTATACCAACTGCTTATCTGAATCAACCCAACGTAAACATTAGATTTGTCGTAGATACAGATGGATTCACTAATTATGGGGGTTCTCTTGATTCCAAAGAAGGTTTTACACTTGCTGATATTAGAGTACTTGATGATTCAGGCACTATACTATTCAGAGATGATATAGAGAACCCTTCAACTATGACGCATTATGGCCTAAATGGTTTTGATGATTGGGCGTACTATACCTGGAACTTTGGTTCAATGGAGGAATTATTCAATTTTGAAGACTCATCAGCATCTGACCCTACTACTGGTAATGCTCCAGGTTGGACAAAAGGAACTGGCTGGGGATATGGTCAACTTGGTTCTGCTGCAGGTCCTTCAAATGTCCCTTCTTTCCCATATGTATATGGTACAAATCTCAATGGTAATTATGCAAATAATGCTAATTCTTTCCTCACCTCACCAACATATGACATACCTAATGATGGGTTAGCTTACCTGACATTTGACAAGTGGGTATGCACTGAATCTTATTGGGATTCAGTAGGCCTTATGATAAAGGTAAATAGCGGCAGTTGGAATTACTTTGACCCTCAAATACCAGGTTGGTACGATGGTTCTCCAGGTTATTCAGGTAACGCTATGAGTGGTAGTGACGCATGGATGAATGGCGATTGCGGACAGAGTGATTTTGAAAATAGAGTCGCTCCTCTATCTTCTTATGCAGGAGATACTCTCCGATTTAGGTTCCATATAGATACAGATTCTAGTGTGACTTATCAAGGTGGATATTTTGATAATTTCGGTATTCTAATTTCAAATTATGGCGAAGGCGGTTATTGGTTGAGCCCTTCAATTAACATGGGAGACATTGATCAATTCAATTATGGTTGGGTAGATATTGATGCAACAATACCAGAAAATACTTCAATAACTGGCTCTTTAATAGATTCTATCGATGAATCAGTAATTCCAGGTTATAGTAACATAACATTCCCCTTCTCTCTAGCTGGAGTTAATTCTGAAGAATATCCACAAATCACAATTAAAGTAATTATGGATACTAGCGATGAGGAAGCAACTCCTCAACTGAAGAAAATTAGTGTTGGTGGTAAAAGATATTTATCTGCAACAAGTTCTGATTATAATGGTTGGGAATTTAGCCCAAGTGTGGAAGTAATCGATGAACTGTTGAATGCAACAAGTATCGCTGGAACCATTACTTCTGACTATATTCACTCCTCAAGACCGATAAAAAGTATCACCTTAACTGGTAACTTTTCGTCAGGTCTGATGATTAGTGCACTGACATCTACTGGTGCAAGTTTAGGCCAAACTTCTCAAGGTTCTATAGCCTTCTCAATTCCACAGAATGGTTTCGCTCTTTCTATATCTCTCCCTACAAATGGATGGATTGATAGAATGGTCATTACTGCGAATTTCGCTGAACCTGCTGTTAATCCATCTATAGATGTGATCAATGATGGTTCTTCTGAATGGTCTTTCCCTATTGGTTCGGACTACGGTCATTATGGATGGCAATCATTGATATCTACTAGTGACGAAGGTTATATAACAAGTGCAGTTATTGATCTAGATGGCAATTCGCCTAGTTCAGTTATGGTAAGATTACCTTCTTTAGCAGCAGTAAATAATGGCATGATATCAATAGCACCAGGCTCTTCCGATGGCTTCCAATCTCCAGTCACTTTGACTGTCGGTTCATCTAGTCAGACAGGTAGTTCCGGCAGCGAAGTCTTTAATTGTATTTTAGATAATAGTCAGTTAGCAGGAATTAATTATTTATCTACATCTCATACTGATTCCGATACAGGAAGGGAATGGCGTGATGTCTCCATAATTCTTGATTCTACTAGTGCTCAGACAGTGTCGATATCAAGTATTGGAATTGGTTACTTAATATTTGAAAATGTGTCTGGTTTAGGTCCTTCAATATCGGCATACCACAGTTCTATGACGCAAGATGATCCACCTCCAAATCAAGTTTCAATCCCTGTGAATATTACTGCGGAAATGGGTTCTATTTCTATAGATGGAGATTTAAAGTTTGACTATATAGTTACAAATAGAGATTTCCAAGTACCTAACACATTATATCCAAATGGCGAATTAGTCGAAATTACTACTAAGCACCATCACTTATATGATAATTCAAATTTAGAAACAATATCTCTACGAGGAATTGCATCTGATGGCGAGATTTTGATGTTTGAGGCAGTTAATGGGGCGGACGGCCTGTGGGGCCAAGGATCTGATCCTGTGACATTTACTCAACAATCAGGTTCATCAGTAGCTCCTATGGATTCTTCAACCTCCTTAGAAATAATTACGCATAACGACGGATACGACGACGTTGTAGTACACTGGATGTTCGATGTCAGCTGGATGTGGGATGACGTGGGTTCAATACGTTGGGTTTCACAGGCATTCGATTCATCTGGAGAAACGGTATGGCCAGCGGTGTCGCACAGCGGTGAATCGGGTAAAAATGCAGTAGAAAATGATCTAATTATTGACTCTTTTGAAGTCAGAGATCAATATGGTAGACTACTATCTAATCAATACTCTTCCTTTTATCCATATGCAATGATGGATGCCGGTGAATTGAATATTACTGGTACTGTAAAATTCCAAGATTCTATAGCAGTCAGACCTTTAGGTATTCATTATACAGTGGGTCTCAATATATCTGGTCTAAGTTACTTATTAACATCGGGAGATGATGGTTACTACGGCCTTATTTCTGCTCCAAGCGGTTTATCTAACGTTTACTTATCTCCTATGATGAATACTGTAGGCCCTACTGGATACTCTTTGGGTGCTGAAGATGTCACAGGGACGCCTCCATTAGTCAATGTTAGAGTTGATCATGAACCTCCCGTTGCCGGTCCATTAGAAGTCAATACTCCATCCGGATTAAAGGCCGCTCATGGAAAAGTCTGGGACCCAACAGTCCCTCTTTCTTTGTTTGTCACAGTAGATGAATCAGAGGCTAGAGGTGAAATATTAACTCTCAACTATTGGCGAGGTTCAGTTGATGACACTAACGGTGATGGTATCGCGGATGAAGATGAATACCTATCCGTATTCCAACCATTAACTCCTGGTATGACTGGTCAACAGCAAGTGAATTTTATCGGAATAGATGTCTCACAGCAGTTATTTAATTCTCCAGTGCATATGTATCTTGAAGGAACAGATTGGGCAGGACTCAGTTATCAAGATGGAGGTACAGGTGGAGGTTTCGGTGCTTCTAATGCCTGGGCGACAGTTGTTGTAGCAACTGATGAACCTACAAGTATCAAATCTGCTGGCTATTCTCTCGATAGAGATTTAGGCTTCCTACTTCCGGGTAAACAACATACTTTTACTATGCAAATTGAAGAAGCTAACGGCCTCAATACATTGGATAATATCACAGTTATGCTATGTGGCGACGGTACAAGTGAATTAGGTAAAATGAGTTATGATGCATCAAGAGGTACTTTGTGGTCAGATGACTCTAGTTTAGTAACTCCAATTTCAGTTCAGACCATCCAAACTTCTTCAGATATCATTCAACTTTCGTTGATGTTTGAGATATCCTGGAATTATCCTTGGGAAGATGGACAAAATTCATGTAAACCTAGTGTTTCAATAGTTGATGATTTTACCACTGTGGCATATCAGAATAATATTGGCGAACTATCTTGGTATCTTGACAATAAGTATGTGGCTATACCTGAAGAAATAGAGGACCTAACTCCTCCTTCATCTACTCCTAGTGGAACTTCTGTTTACTTGGGCCAAGGTGATGAATTTAGAATGTCTGGGCATGTTTATTACTCAGGTTCTGGGGTCGTAGCCTTTGATATTCCTGATGACATGGTAGTTGAATATACTGTAATTTATGGGACTGCACCTATTCAGGTTTCAACCGATGTTAATGATGACGGTAGTTTCGATACCTCGATGATATTACCATCCCGGGTTCCATTGAATCCAACTATGGCTGTGCAAACAGAGGTATTGAATTTACCTGGATTAGGCGTATCAGATATTAACTTAGACGCTACTGTAACTGTTGACAGTGCGCGTCCTACTGTTTTGTTTGATCAGTCTACATATCCAGATTCTTCTTTGGTACTTTTAGAATCTGATTTAATCAATGATGTTCTTGTAACTGTGACGATGGTCGATGAAATTGGTATGAATGAAGGACCATTAGATGTAGAGTGGTTAGTCTTGAGATCTGGTGTTGCAGTCGCAGGCTCAGAAAATACTGGTCAATTAGCAATGATAGAAGATGGAGATTCAAAAGATATTTATCAAGGTAAGATAGATTTCACGCCATTAAATGGCATGGCAATAGAACAAGGTGATCAAATTGCATTTTGGGTTACTTCAACAGACAGGGCTGGTAACAAGGTCGCAGGTCTTGGTAGCGAATCAGCACCAAGATTACCTACTTTGAGAATAATGGAATTCAATCCCGAGTACACTCGGGTAGTGACTAACCCTACTGAAACACCTATGCTTGGAGAGCTTCTAACTCTCCAAACATTCTGGGGAAATGATGGTAAGAGAGAGGGTACAATCACAGTCGGTTTGTATGAATTAAAACCAGATACTAATACATGGAGCCCTGCACTTTCTACCTTACAAGATGGGGATACTGTAATAACTCTTAATGCCCAATCATCCAGTGTATTAGCGACATTCAAGTGGGAGTCATATGAAGCAGGACAACCTTTGCTAGTATTGGTTGTTACAGATCCTGAGACAGGTGATCCTGACTTTGAAAATATTAATGGTCAAAATATAGACATAACTGGTATAAATGTCCAACCACTGCCTATTGAAAAAGAATCTTCTACTACCTTATACCTAGTTGTAGGAGTTTCTGTAATTGCAGTGGCATTAGTTGCAATCATAGTAATGAGAAGTCGTGGTGATGATGAATATTATTATGATGATGATGAAGAAGATTATGAGGAAGAAGATTGGAAATACGAAGAAGAAGATGATAATTGATCTGAGTAGGCAAATATTAGTTGGGGAGTAATCAAACCCTCATCTAATAGCCTCCTGTCATTACTATCTACCACTTGTCTTTATAGGCTATTTAGCGGCGATGCATACTCTGAGGAAGTAATTCCTTGGATGGGATTGGGATGAGTAATAATAGCGAAGCGATTACAGTTGAAGAACTAAAACATGAAGTAGAAGACCTGAAAGTATTGGTAAATACTCTTCTGACAGTGATTATGGAAGAGGCCGATGGCGTCCAATCAGGAGCGGCGCCTACGATTCCTAATCAGCCACGACGTGGATATTGCATGTAATTAATATTCAACGGGCTCGGGATCTACTGCACTCCACATATAACAGCAAGCAACTGTGCGCCATGGTATCCATTTTTCAGATATTTCATATATCTCCTCATTGGTTAATTTTTCACCGGAATTATATACTTTCTCAATTCCACGAATCATTCCTATATCTCCTATTGGAAATACATTTGGTCGTAGTAGTGTGAATATTAGAATCATTTCAGCTGTCCATCTCCCTACCCCTCTTAGTTGAATTAATTTCTCGATTAATACTTCATCATCCATTTCTTCCCACTGGTATTTTGAATAAGTACCCCAAGATTCAGCAATTCCTATCACATATTCTACTTTTCTTTGCGACAATCCGCATTTTCTGAGATCCTCAAATTCTTGCGATAATATATTCTCTGGTTTTATTTCTCCTACTTTTTCTGTTAGTCTAGACCATACTGTCGAAGCGGCTTTAACTGAGATTTGTTGACCAATTATTGATCTAATTAGCGTATAGAATAAGTCACCTCTAGAAACTAATTCCAAGTTTTTATATTTTTTAATTAATTCAGAGAGTTTTTCATCCTTTTCAGAGAGTTCTTTCTTGGCTTTATGCCAGTACCCCGGTTTATCTCCTAATTGCACCATGGCTATGGCTAAGACCTCATAGTTCAAGATGGCTACCATTCTCGCATTAATCATGAACTTAGAGAAAGTACTATTCGGAGGTGCAATAATTTTAACTATTTTATTCGTTATTATAAGTACTACTGGGAATACTGAATTAATTGAGAAGAACGATTCTTGGTTAATCGAGGAAACATGCCTAGGGAGTCATTCTAGTGACATAAGTCACACGCACAGTAGTTTATCCATATTTATTGATGGTAGCGAAGTTCTTCTATCTGCAAATATTGGCATACAAGATTCTGAATGTCCTGAAGGAATGAGAGGCATACATACTCATGATGATACGGGGAAATTACATATTGAAACGCCGAATCAAATCGATGCTCCGATAGGTGCTTTCTTCAATATATGGGGTGAAACATTTAATTCAGGACAAATTCTTGATAATACTGCTAATTCAGAATATGACATTGAAATGCGTGTCAACGGCGTAATCAATGAAGAGTATGAAAATTATGTTATGTTAGATGGAGATAATATCGAAATCTATTACAAACAAAAGTAACTATCCTTTGATAACTGCGAATGGTTTCATTCTCGCTACGGGTCTTGCTAACCTTGCCTCACTTGTCAATCGGATAACTTCGTCAACATCTTTGTATGCATCAGGGGCTTCTTCCGAAAGTACATTCGGAGTTTTTGTATGTACATTAATTCCCGCTGCTTCAAGAGTTTCTCTTAATTTTTCTGAATCAATTTGTTCTCTTGCAGCAGTCCTTGATAACCTTCTTCCAGCACCATGGCAAGAAGAAGAAAAGGCATCATTTCCTCCCTGCTTAGGGCCTGCCAATATCCAAGACGCAGTCCCCATATCTCCTGGGACTAGGACCGGTTGACCAATTCCTGAAAATTTCGAGGCTAGTTCAGGATGGTCTCCGCCCAGTGCTCTCGTCGCACCCTTTCTATGAACACAACATCTACATGATACTCCATGTACCTTATGATCCTCAATTTTAGCAATATTATGGCTTACATCATAAATGACTTCCAAGTCGCTATCTACTCCTATTTGCTCTCTCAGTATATTTCTAAGTCGTTGGGTCAAAGCTGAGCGATTTGCAAATGCGAAATTACCTGCTGCCGACATTGCATCAAAATATTCTTGACCTTCTTTACTGAATATAGGTGCAGCAGCTAGTTGTCTGTCAGGGATTGTCATATCCCACCTACGGGCATACCAAGAGTTGTCAATTTTCGAATAATTTTGTTCAATTTTCGAAACATGATCAGAGCAAACCTGATGTCCCAATCCTCTAGATCCAGTATGGATCATCGCTGTCACTTGTCCTTTACGTATACCAAAGGCCTTTGCTGCTTGTTCGTCAACTATCGAATCTACAACCTGTAACTCTAGAAAATGGTTCCCGGAACCAAGTGTTCCTAATGATTTACTGCCTCTCTTTTTTGCTCTTTCTCCAAGATTTCTCTCATTTGTTTCTAATCTCCCATTAGATTCTATAGACGCTAAATCTCTTGATTCTCCCCATCCCATCTCAATAGCAGCATTAGCCCCTTCCGATAGAATATGGTCTATCTCCGTTGAATCAATTATCACACCGCCTTTACCTGTAGCTCCAGCAGGAATTGAATTAGCAAGTTTCTGAGCTAATACTTTAGCGTTAATATCTTTAAAATTGATATCTAATGCACATAACCTAACTCCACAATTAATATCGAAACCTACTCCTCCTGGTGAAATAGCTCCTCCCTGGTTACCCGCATTGATATCAGTAGCCACAACACCTCCAATTGGAAATCCATATCCGAAATGCCAGTCTGCCATAGCCCATGCATTCCCAACAATTCCATCTAATGAGGCGGTATTTACTAGTTGATTAGGTGAACGATCATCTGCATGTTCGCCTAAATGTTCTGAGTCAGCAACTAATATTGCGTCTGTTTTCATTGAACCGTGTTTATTTATACGGATTCTTCCGGGTCCATCGGGTTGAAGATGTTCTCTCCATACTGCCGACATAGTTCTGCGTATTAACCAATACATTTCAACAAGTCGGACAGGACTTACAACAATCGCATTCAAGATAGTTTAATTATTCCGAGACATGCAAGGTTGTAGATGAGATGACATTTGGAGAGGTCCATATTCCATTTTGGGAAGACTCAGGTCATCATCGAAAAACGTGTTCTGTTACTGGATTATACTTTTGGACAAGAGATGAATCAAGAACAACCTCAGGGGACACAAATGAAGACCCATATACATTCATTGGAAGCCCTATAATTGATGGTTTTCCCATGAAGGGTAAAAATCTGAAAGACGCAATGCGTAATTCTTTCCTCAATTATTTTACATCAAATGATCACACTATGGTGAATCCCTATCCAGTTATTGCTAGGTGGAGGGATGATATTCATCTGACAATAGCTAGTATCGCGGACTTTCAGCCTCATGTAACTAGCGGGCAGGTCCCTCCGCCTGCGAATCCACTATGTATATCACAACCGTGTATTCGACTTACTGACGTTGCTGCGGTGGGACGTTCAGGGAGGCATCTAACTACGTTTGAAATGATGGCTCATCATGCATTCAATAGACCTAATGACGGAAATGTCATCTATTGGATTGATCAATGCGTACGTTTCTGCGATGATATGTTGGTTAATACATTTGGAATTAATTCATCGGAGATAACCTATGTTGAAAATCCATGGTCCGGCGGAGGAAATGCGGGGGCTGCTCTTGAGGTAATTGTGGGGGGTCTAGAATTAGCTACTCTAGTATTCATGAACCTGGAAGAGCATGAAGATGGAGACGTTGAAATTAAGGGGCTAAAATATCGTGAAATGGAACTACAAATCATCGATACTGGCTATGGCCTTGAGAGATTCTGTTGGGCTGCAGCGGGAACTCCAACTATCTATGAGGCAATTTATCCTGAATCTGTTTCTTGGCTCAAAGAAACTATAGGATTTGAATCAATGGTTAATGATTTACAACTTGAGGTAGATACATCTGCATTATTATCTGAATTATCTCGTTTAGCTGGAATATTAAATATTGATGTTGGAACAGATGTTGAATCACTTTACAAAAAATTAATTGAAAGGTTAGATGATTTGAATATTAAAATATCAGTATCTGAGTTAAAACGATTGACTGAGCCTCTATCTGCAATATATGCAATACCTGACCATATGCATGCATTATGTAATATGTTGGGTGATGGACTAATCCCTAGTAATACCAAAGCCGGATATTTAGCCCGAATGCTTGCAAGAAGGGTTTGTCGTATGAAGTCAGATTTGAATATTGACATTACTCTCCCAGAATTAGGGAAACATCATATGGATACTCATTTAGATATGTCTAACTTTATGCAAACTGAACAAGGGATTTTACAGTTGCTAGATTTAGAAGAATTACGCTATCATGAAATGTTGAGGAAAGGTGAATCGGCTGTGAGAACTGCATTCCAAGAAATCTCCAAGGAGGCTTTAGAAGTCCCTGATGAAATATTATTTAGATTATCTGAAGAGAGAGGAATAACTCCAGACATGGCGATTTCCATATCTCATAAATTAGGTTGGACAAAACTTTCTGTGAGGGTAGGTTTTTCCGCTGACATGGCAGATAGAAATGCGAAATTAACAAAAGATGCCGCCAAGGTTAAAGAGAAAAGTAAGATTCTTTCGAAAAGTTTAGAAAAAACGTATCAGGATTATTATTTAGATACGAATATTACTGACTTTTCTGCAAATGTAATTCACTGTGAGAAAATATCTGACGCTAATCTTTCATCTTTATCATTTTCAAATGAAGTCGAAGAGAAACCTACTCACATAGTAGTCTTGGATCGAACTCTATTTTATCCAGAGGGAGGAGGTCAATTAGGTGATCAAGGTTTTTTTGTCATTAATTCTGATGAGTCAATCAAAGTTTTAGATACAAAAATAGAGGACGGAGTAATAATACATTTTACTGATGGAGAATTACGTACAGGTTCAATCAATGGAGAAGTCAATAGAATTCGTCGAATTCAATTGATGGACCATCATACTGCTGTCCATATTGTGGGTGGTGCCGCTAGAGAAATTTTAGGCCCTCATATACGTCAAGCAGGATCTAATAAAGGGGAGAAATATGCTCGTATTGACTTAACTCATCATTCAAGAATGTCTAGGGATTTACTTGATATTATAGAAGATAAAGCGAATGAAATTGTTCAATCTAACCCTGGAATCGAGAAAATAATAATGAGTAGGGCCGATGCTGATGCTAAATTCGGTTTTGATATATATCAAGGAGGCCCTCCTAAACATGATCTAATTCGTATAATCAAGATTGGCGATTTTGATACACAAGCTTGTGGAGGAACTCATCATGATGTAGCCGGAAAAGTCGGCGAATTAAGGATAGTACGGTCCAGTCAAGTCCAAGACGGGGTGGAGCGTCTGCAAATCGTGGCAGGAGATACGGCGCGCGAACATGCAAGAGCCCAAGAGCGTATACTTAGTGAAGCATCAGAGATACTCGGAGTGCAATCTAGTGACCTTCCAAAGGCTGTTCAGAAATTCTTTGAAGAATGGAAATCACAACAAAAAAAGATTTCTAATCTGGAAGCAGAGATTATTAGATTGAGAACGAGTGGTGGTGGAGATGAAGCCATTATGAGAGATGGAATAAGATATGTGATCATGGAATCTAATGGTGATTCAAAACAGCTAATGAAAATGCTATCTGAATTGACTAGGGACAAATCCAAACCAACATTAGCAATTATAGGAAGTCGTGATGGGGGGGGCAAAATAATTGTCGCGACTACTGAAGACACCAAGGCTTCTGAGAATTATAACTCAGTTGAAATACTAAATTCCATAGCATCTCATATCAATGGCGGAGGTGGCGGAAGGCCTACCTTTGCTCAAGGTGGAGGGTCCAACCCAGATGGGATTCCTGAAGCACTTAATGCTGCTAGAAAAATGCTAGATATTTGACCATCCATCCGTTTGGTTCATGACAGTTTACATCTCCGCATAGTCATGGTAGAGCAAGTTGAGGTCTCGGAGAGAGCCTCATCCATTGAGTATGCAATTAGAGATGTAGTAGTTCCTGCCATAGAGTTAGAAAAGCAAGGACATAAGATTATCAGGTTAAATATTGGAGATCCATTAGCATATGATGGATTGCCTACGCCCAAGCATATGATAGATGGGTACAAAGAAGCGTTAGAGAGGCAGGATAATGGATACGGTCCATCTTATGGATTAGACGAATTAAGAAATGCGATTTCACTTTCTGAATCCTCAAAAGGCTGGGTATGCAGTCAGAAAGATGTTTATGTCACTCATGGCGTGACTGAGGCTCTACAGGTCATTTTTGCTGCTTTTCTTCAAGAAAATGACACTGTATTAGCGCCAGGTCCTCACTATCCACCATACATGGCTTATCCACAGATGTACGGCGCCAAAACAGTAGAATATAGGCTAGATTCATTAGATAATTGGAAGATTGATCTAGATGACATTAGATTGAAAATGAATGATTCTGTGAAACTATTAGTCTTGATAAATCCTAATAATCCAACAGGGAATATTGCAACTAAGTCTGAGATTGAGGAACTGATTTCTATCGCTCAGGAATGGCCTAAATGTACAATTATTGCTGATGAAATTTATGATGGTCTAGACTTCACAAATTCCTTTGTATCTGTAGCTTCTCTTTCTAGAAAAGTTCCCGTGATATCACTTAATGGAGTTTCTAAAGTCTATTTTGCACCTGGGTGGAGGATTGGATATATGGCCTGGCATGATCCTGAAAACAGACTAACTTTGGTCAGAGATGGTGTTGAAAGAATCTTACGAAGTCGTCTCTGTGCCTCGACCCCTGCTCAATATGGCTATCTCGAAGGTCTCCAAAATTCTCATGAATGGCTCATGTCTCATCGAGAGTTGACAGAGAAAAGGATGAACTATTGTTTGAAAAGGATTAAAGAAATAGATGGTATATCTTGTGAAAGTCCAAGTGGTGCATTTTATTTATTTGTGAGGTTAACTAATCCTGAGCATTATAAAAATGATAAAAAATGGGTATTAGATTTATTGCATAAAGAACATGTTCTAGTAGTTCATGGTTCAGGTTTTTCTCCCGAATTTGGGTCAGGCCATTTCAGAATGGTTTGCCTTCCTCCTGTCTCAGTACTGGAAGAAGCATTCCTCAGAATTGAAAGGTTCCTAAGTAGTTGATCCGATGCGTTTTTTTAATTTCTCAAGGGGGAATAATGTTGATTTTTCAGATAGAATCAAGAAAAGATGGGTCGCATGTTCAAATGGATTTATTGTAGATTCTCAAAGAAATAGTAATTTAGTTTGGAAAATAGGTATTAATACATTCGAAGACTTTTTTTCAGGTCTTGAAAAAAGGAGCGGTCAAAGTTTAGGGCGCCGTTTAGCTCACTCTTCTTCTGAGTCCGAAGAATGGTTAATTGTAGATTCAAATATCAAGATATCATCAAGTCGTAATCTGAAAAAATGGAGCGAAACGAGCAATGATTGGCAAGATAGAGGTCTAGGTTCCTTTGAATTAATAGATAATTCTGATGAAATTAGGATACTCATTAATCATCCTTCCAATGGTCCTATGTGTGCTGGAATATTTTCTGCGATTTGGGAATTATCGTCAGGAAACAGATTCCGATTTAGGTGGAATCAAAATACGTCAGAAAGTCTAATGTTAAGTTTATCTGAAGATAATGTTGACATCCCGTCTCCTCAAAATATTTCTTATCCTTGGTTCCATAAAATTAGTTCCTCTCCTGTTAAAGATGATGATTTTTGGGATACTTTAATGATTGAAAATAGTGGTGTGTGGTCATTAATGGGGGAGAGGATGATGATGGTTCACCAGGATTTAATCTTACGTTTTGAAAGTTATTTTTTACCATATCTCGACAATATTCATGAAGGTCGAAAAAATTCATGTTTATGGGGAGATTTAGATAATAAAAAATCAGATATGTGGACAATTTTTTCGGATACAATGAGGGAAATTTTCTTTAATCAGGGGCATCATGTAATAATCTCCAAAGAACAAGACTGGATTGCTGTAGCTCAACGGCATCTTGGTAAAAATGGTCTTGGTAGTATAGATTCAATAAACTCAATTGATGATTTTGGAGGTATTGAAATTCTCACTACTTCTTGTTTCCATCCCGCAATATATTGTGGCATACTTAGTGGGTGCTGGGAGCGTGCCTATGGCCGTAATGTGAAATCTGAATTTAGAGTTGAATCGGATACAAATATACTAAAATTAACTTCATTATCTGAAATTTCATATCAATAAATCCCTGCACACCAGTGATGAAACATTATATCGTATCCTAGAGACAACTGTATGCCCCTTACGGGGGGCGAGGTGATTAATTGGCTCTGACACACAATCAATATGCTGTTGCTGCAATTTCTGCAACGCTAATTTTAGCAGGATTTTACACGATTATTGGCGCAGGATTAGCCACTGTTTCAGGTTGGGAAGATGGTTCTGCTGACATCGAAACTTTAGATACCGATATACATATAGAAGGTAAAGATACAGATGGAGATGGTCTTCCCGATAGGATGGAACAGACACTTTACGGTACTGATTGGAGGCTTTCTGATACGGATAATGATGGTTTAGAAGACGGCTGGGAAATAGATAATGGCCTTGATCCATTAGACAGTGGGGAAGCCGCAGCACCTGATCCACAAACTACACAACCTGATGAAAATGATGAAAATACTGAATTGAATGAGACATTCCCTAACCCTGATAACGGGCCATTTGGTGACCCAGATAGAGATGGATTAATCAATGCAGATGAAGCTGCTTTAGGAACCAACCCCAATCTTCAAGATTCTGATGGTGATGGGTTAAATGATCGTTGGGAATCTCTCTATACTTACACTATAGAAACACCTCAAGGTTCTATTAAATTACTCGACCCATTAGATGGGAATTGGGATTGTTACCTCTTGACCCCTGATGTCAAGGCTCAAATTAAGGCTGACATAGGTGCTACTATTTTTGATGAAATGGGTAATCAATTTGGGCATTCATGTGATGCTCTATTAGATTTAGAGCAACCCGAGCCAGATAGTCTAAGGAATTATGTCGAAGAGAGGTACGATACCAATCCCTTGGCAGAAGATAGCGATGGTGATTTAATCGCAGATAGGTATGAAATAGCATTTGGAAATATTGATTTGTCTGTGCATTGTGGTGTTACACAATTTGGAACTTTAACTCTGAAGGCTCCTTATCACGAATATATGTCCGGGCCCGGTGATATGACTTGGTTCGAAGAAGATATGGATGGTGATGGTCGATTAAATGGCCCTGGTGATTGGGATTCAGATGGAGATGGGATGCCTGATGGATACGAATATTGTTATGCATTAGATAGTGATTCAAAGCGATTCCTTAATCCTGCAAATGCTACTGATGCATACGGCGATAGGGACGAAGATGGCCTTAACAATGTAGAAGAATATGAGGTCGCCTATACCTGGGGGCCAGAGAATTTCACTAGTCCTCTACTTGCAGATACTGATAATGATGGAATGCCTGATGGTTGGGAGCATTTGAGTGGAATACATCCAAATGATGACGGTGCGAATGCACTTGAAGATCCCGATTTCGATGGTTATGATTCTGATGGTGACGGTGGAGTAAGATTCGATGAGCTAGTTGGTGTAAGTACTATTCATCTTATATCTGTTGAACTTGGAGAATATGTTCCAGTTAACAAAACCATACTTTGGGTTCGAACAGTACAAAATAGTGTGTACGTAAATATCCCTGTAAAAACTCAAACTGAAGGTTGGATTTACGAAATTAATGTAGAAGTAGGGGACGAAGTAATGACTAGGACACAAGATTTAGCTATTGTAGTTGAACAACATGAACGTTTCACTAATTTAGACGAATACAATGCTAGAGATAGAGATGGAGATGGGATGACGGATGGTAGGTCGACAAATCCTTTGATTGCAGATACAGATAATGATGGTTTAATCGATGGCATCGAAGTAATAGGTTGGACAATTCGAGTAGTTGATAATGGTGTAAAAGATGTACTTGTTAGGAGTGATCCTGGTGTTTTTGATACAGACAGTGATGGTTTATCAGATTCAGTAGAATACTATGAAACTTTCACTAATGCAACAGATAGAGATACAGACAGCGATGGACTTGAAGATTTCACTGAAGCAATGGATGGTTTCTATTGGAATGTGACTGAGAAATATTTCACCAATGCGTCTTCCTTTGATACAGATAACGATGGTCTCGCGGATGGCGAGGAAGTAGTTGACGGTCAAGATCAATACATCACTCATGGGAATAATGCCGATAGTGATGGCGATGGATTAAATGATGGTGGAGAAGTTTTGTTTATTCCTAGGCCATGGCAAGCGGCAACTAATCCTTTGATTAATGATACCGATGGAGACGGTCAGCCAGATGGCTGGGAAATGCAAGTATTCTCAATCCAACAGAATACTAAAAGCCACAGTTTGTGGATCAGCAGTACAAATTGGTTACCTCCAGGTTGCGATAATATGTTCGAATGTGGACTTGGTCCAGGTGGATGGGTTTGGACAAATTATGTCCAAGGATTTTCAACATCGGGAGATAGGGATGGAGATGGCATAATGGATCCGAAATATTTCCTTCATGAAATGAATCTTTCGGGCTTCGTAATACCTAATAATGGCAGATGGGCTCTTGATCCAGCTTATGGTGCTCTATCTGATAATATATATGATATTGATAATGATACTCTAATGAATCAATTAGAGGCTCCTGATAGGTGGAATACTAACCCTGTCGATGACGACACAGACGGGGACAAGTTGCCTGATGGATGGGAAGTTTACTATTCTGGTGAGGCTATTTCTCTAGGTCTTGCAGATAATAATTCACTTAATGCATTAGGTGCTAGAGGTCCAATGGATCCTTCCATGATAGATTCGGATCTAGATGGTATTGATGATGGACAAGAAGATTTCGATAGTGATGGACTCAATAGAAGTAACTTACTAAATCGTTACTGTCCCGGGTGGAATGATCAGCAAAATGCAGAATGTCATATCGATCCTATGACTGACTATGGCAAAAGATTCTATGATGATCTTGAGAATTATACAAATTTCGAGGAGATGCAGAACGGTACTAGTCCTATCCTGAATGATACAGATGGAGACCAGTGGAATGATGGTTCTGAAGTCTACCATCAGGACCAAGATGGTGACGGCATGTGGGCTGGATGGGAGTATTTCTTTGATTTCGATCCGTTTGATGCTGCTGATGCTAATATTGATTCGGATGGAGATGGTGTCTTGAATAAATGTGAAAATAAATGGAATACCAATCCAAAAGATCCTGTGAGTTTCCCTAGCCAGGGTGAATTATGCAATCAGTTTGAGTGACTCTTAGTATGTCCTGGTGGATACTTCCTACGACTGCCGATATAGGTGTCCGTGCTTTTTCATCTTCGCCAGAAGGTACAATTGTCGAGTGTGTACTAGGTTTACAATCTATTCAGATTTCTGATAAATCTCCTGATGCACTGAATCATTTAACACGTTCTACTGGTGTTTGGACAATTCCATTGACCAATAACGACTTAGAAAGAGGTCTTGTTAAGTTTCTTGATGAAGTATTATATCGTGGTACTGTTGAAGATCAATGGTTAGTTGACTTAGTGGTTAGAATAGATTCAGATTCTATTTCTGCACAGGTTTCTTGGGTAAATTCTGAATTAGTGGAGAGAGAGATTGAGATTAAAGCAGTTACATTACATGAGTTAGTTCTAAGGGAAGTAAAAAGTAAAGAGAATATACCAGGAGTGGAACCTAATATACCAAGCTTTGAAGGCCCTGGATGGATGGCTCAAGTAGTTCTTGACATTTAAAAATCATTACATATCAAATGGTTTCTTCTGTATCTTCTCTGTTTTGATATTCATCTAGGATTTCAGCAGTTTCTTCCGCATCAATCGATAATTTTTGAATGAAATAAACTCCACCTGAGATAATCGCTATAATTATTACAATAAATATTGGTATCATGTTGAAACTTTCCTCCTCAATTTCCTCCCAAATAACTGAATTGGTAGAGATTGATCCTCCTCCGAATGCGGTATCGTTAACTAATTGTGTAGGGGTTAATATATCGCATGTAAGGCTAAAATATCCTGGATTAATGTTCCTCCAACCAAAGTTAACTTCTATTTGTTCTCCTGGTTCTACCCTGGCATTTTGGTAACCTCCAATGTCTGCATCAATGTCCGTTTCTGTGATGTCACAATCAAAATATAGATTTGCTGTATGGCCTCCTCTGTTCGCTAAAATCGCAGAAATCTGATGTGATTTACCTGTTTTTAAGGAATCTTCTTCTCCTGTTACAGTTAGTGAAACCCACTCAATAAAAGGCGTATTAAGTGTTCTTAAATCTATATTTTCATCCCATGTCAGATTCGTTCCCGACGGCCCATAATTACTGATATTAGACGCTGCAGTATTCCAAGCAGTTCTATATTCTGAAATAACAACTGTTGCACTTTCTCTTGTCACAGTTAGATTAAACCATCCAATTTCTACTACTCTTTCTCCACCTTTATCGATTAAGGATAAGCCATCCGCTCCACTGAATGACATAATTGATAATTCTTCTCCGCTCGGAGAGGTTCCTTCTATTGAGTATTCAACCCCTTCAGAATCAAAAATTAATTTTTGGTCTTCTATAACTCGTTCCCATCTGTCAATCAATTCATCCTTTATGAGGACGTTATCCCAACCAATGACTGAATATGGTTTTAATTTCACATAATGGTCATCTTGGCTACCTGAAATCTCACTATTCTCTATATGTAATGATGCCTCATTTGTAGTCAATACGATAGGGCAACTACCTTTAATTGTAGAATCTATAATGACAATTTCACCACTTGAAGAGATATCTATTCCATTAATTGTAGAGTTACCTGTAATTTGAAGAGTCCCCAATGAATTTATAGATACGCCATTTTCTCCATAAAGCAACATATTATCTGATGTTAAACTGCTTGCCTTATATTCATTAATGATTATACCTGTAGGAGTTTCTAGGATAATACTGTTGATTATTGGGAAAATACCGAACCCATCGAAGCTGAGTTGAGTATCTTGTTCTCCCCCTGGTATCTGTATTCTGAAAGTCTCTCCACTCATTGATAGTTCTTCTATTTCATTAACATATACTTTGCTCCCATTTAGAGAAAAAGGTTCTTCTGAAACTATGATTATATTCATTTCTTCAAGATATTCTCCTGTAGGTATAATTAATTTAGACATATTATCGCCTAGAGTACTCAATGAACTAGCCCTTTTTTGAGATATTATTTCTCCATTTTCGATAAGATCTAGCACCCCCCCTTCCTCGATATAAATTTCAGCAACTGATCTAAAAGTAATTACCGAACTTATAGTGAGTTTCCCGTTACTCTTAATGTAAATATTTTCACTGATATCTGTATCAGTTGACCACTCGACTATTTCATCTATGACAATCCCATCATTATCTTCTCCTAAAACCGGAGTAATAGATAAAATCATCACTGAGGTGAGTAAAATTAGACTTTGAATCACTGCCAATGTACGGGACATATATATCTGGGCTTCACAATAGTCAATTAAATCTTGGGCGCCCTGTAATTTACGAATGCATGGATTCATGTTGAGATGCCTTTACGACGGGATGTGGCAATTTCTCCAGAACCCTTCCAAACCGACGACCCAATGTCATTTTTTGTAAACGTATTATGTGTGTTATTGATGTATGGTTCCGCCTATCTTGCTAATACAGGCGCTATGCTGTTCGGCAAATGGATTCCTGGGAAAACAGGTATGCGTGTATTAATTATTGATAATGGGCGTAATTATTCTGATGGTTACCGTATATTTGGTGACGGTAAATCTTGGAACGGACTAATTGGGGGCGGTATTTTCAGCGGTATTCTTTTTACATTAGCTCATAAATTATGGGGCTCTAATGGCGCCGAAGCACCATTTGTAGACCCATTATTATTCGCCAACTCTAATGATTGGTTTTGGTTATTGGAAGGAGATTTCGGTAGTTCGTTTGCGGCATTTACGATGGGTTTTATCCTAGGTGTTTCTTGTATGTTAGGTGATCTTTCAGGTTCATTCATAAAACGCAGACGAGGGCTAAAAAGAGAAGGAGATGAGAGCTCAGAAGCTCCATTGTTAGATACAATGCCATTTGCAATAGCGATATTTCTGACATCTTTCATATTATTCGATGGTCAGATAATAACTCATCCAAACTTGATAGAGGAAATATTATTCTTATTGCTGGTAACTCCTGTAATTCATCGTTCTTTCAATATAATTGGATATAAGTTTGGATTGAAAGAGGTCCCATATTAGTGTATAATTCAAAACTCTCATTCGAATTCATTAATTCCTTGATTACATTGGCCAACACATGGTCGGCATGGATGTCTTAGTAGTCGGAAGTGGAGGGAGAGAGCATGCTCTTGTCCTAAGTCTCTCTAAAAGTAACTCTGTGAATCTTGTTCATGCATCTCCTGGCAACGCAGGAACTGCAATTTCAGGGACCAATCACCCTGTTCCAGTGAGTGATATTGAAGGTATTATTTTACTTGCAAAGAATTTAGATGTTGATCTAGTTGTTGTAGGTCCTGAAGGGCCTTTAGTAGCTGGTTTATCAGATAGGTTAGAAGAAGAAAATATAGCCTGTTTTGGGCCTAATTCAATAGGTGCTAAGCTGGAAGGTTCGAAACTCTATGCTAAAGAGATAATGAAATCTCTTAATATTCCCACTGCAGGGCTCATAGTAGTCGAAAATATCGAGAGAATTGATGATGCACTAGATACCTTTTCTCCCCCATGGGTTGTAAAAAGAGATGTTTTAGCGGGCGGAAAGGGAGTTGTAGTGACTAAAAATCGCTTACAAGCTTTCCAGGCACTAAAAGAAGGTATTGAACTTGATAATTATGTTCTTCTTGAAGAATTTCTTTCAGGTGAAGAGGCTTCTGTATTGGTGATAATGGATGAATCAGGATATATTTGCCTTCCTGCAAGTCAAGATCATAAGAGGTTATCTGATGGTGATACTGGACCTAATACTGGAGGTATGGGCGCCTATGCTCCTGCTCCTGTATACACACCAGCAGTTGAACAAAGGACAGTGTCTGAGATCATCGAACCAATGCATCATTATCTTCGCAATCAAGAGGTCCCATACCGGGGTTGCCTTTATGTTGGTTTGATGATAAATCTTGATGGTGCTCCTAATGTTGTAGAGTATAATGTAAGATTTGGAGATCCAGAAACACAAGTGACCTTACCTTTGATTTCAAGTGACCTCGGGGAATTACTAATGTCTTGTGCTCAAGGTCAGATTTCGAACTATAATTTCACTACATATTCGCACTCTTCTGCTACTGTAGTTCTCGCGTCAGAAGGCTATCCAAGTAAATCCATTACTGGAAGAAATATTATTGGTGCAGATACAAGTATCGAAGAAGGCGAGATACGTGCATTTATTCATCACGCAGGTACGTCAACATCTGCATCAGGTGAATTGATATCAGATGGTGGCCGCGTGCTCGCAGCAACCGGAATAGCACCTGATTTGAGTACTGCTATTGAAGCGGCTTATGAAGTAATTAGAAATGTAAAACTAACAGGTTCCCACTATCGTTCAGATATTGGTCACAGAGGGCTCTGAGACAAATATTTTAGGTTAATTTGATTCACTATCAAAATAGTTAACCCACTAACGGTTATAACATCCCCAATTTTCGCCGCAACACTGAGCCTACAGGCTCGACAATATGGTGATGAATAATGAACGATGATAATGATGCGACTGTTGGCGTATTTTCTAATGAGAATTTACTCCCAGTTCCTGCGGTGCTAGCAACTCTTTTGGTGCTCTTCTTTGGAACTGATTATGTCGCGAATGGTGGAATAGAAAGCGACGGATATGTAGACCTCCTGATCTTACCAGTTATCGCTGCTTTAGCCGCGTTTCTTGGTATGGTCTTGAACACATTTGGTGAATCTGCATCCGCTACTAAATCTAGAAATTCCCTTATTTCCATATTGATTATATTTATTTCATATATTTTAATTGAATTTTCTATTCTTGAACCGTTAGAAGGATTTACTTTTGCATTTATGGCAGTATCTTCACTTCTTTTGTTTATTTCAGGCAGAAATGAAGAATTAACTATATTGCTTTCAGTAGTAATAGGTTTCCATTTAGCTATTTCTACTGCAACTAGATATTCTCTTGATGAAACTTCATGGGCAGGTAATCCCGATGAGTTAATCGATGTAGTTCGTAGTTCTATTGGTTCAATTTTCTTTGCATCGTGGGCCGCATCAATATCGTTAGGTGTTCTCCTAACATTGGCAATGAGAGGCCGTTTTGCAACACCAGGTACCGGTTCTTGGTTTAGTGACTTACCTCCTATCATGCCTAATGCTGGTATAATTACTGCAACTGCAGTATTCGTTGTCAACTTAATCCCAGTAATCTGGTTGAGTACTTTTGACGACGTAACATCCTATGATAATCATCTATATCTCGGCTCTGTATGGGCTATTTTCGCGACAATAGTAGTAATCTTTGTATCTTTTTGTAATTCAGAGAGATGGCATGTTTTAGGCACAGTGGTCGCATTAAATTGGGTTATGTATACCTTAGCTCACTTACAAGAAATTGGTAATGACTTACCACTTTCGCAACTTAATGGTGACGGTAACATTAGTTTATTCACATGGTTTTTGCTAGTATTCTGGTTAAATGTAGGTGGGATGATGATTGCAGCCAGTGGTCGATTTGGCGACATATCACCCAGAAGGGATAATTCTGAATTCCGTAAATGGTGGAATCAGCATTCATATGGAGTCATGGTTAGTTTAGCACTTTTCGTTGCTCTAGCAGTAAGAGTTGGATGGAATGTTCTTCCTGCAATGAATGCTGCAGGTACAGGACTTTGGGATATGTCAGGTGGATCGGATCCTTGGTACATGAAGCGCGTAGTTGATTACATAGTTCTCGAAAGAAGTCATCTGATAGTAGATGCAGATAGGGCATATCCAATGGTTGCTATTAACCCACGACCTCCTCTCTTTTCTTGGTCACTTGCTCTAGGAGGAATTCTTCTTTCTTGGTTATCTGGTATGTCTATTGAAACATCGGTATGGTGGAGCGTTGCTGCATTACCTGCGATTTTCGGTGCGCTAATTGTACTTCCAATAGCAGCTTTGGCAAGAAAATTACACAGTAATATGGCAGGTATTATTGCTGCGTGGTTAATTGCATTGATGCCAGGTCATATCAGTCACTCTACATTTGGTCTTGCAGATCACGACGCCTTTGCTATGCTTTTCTTAGCAATCGCATTCTACTACTGGGTTAAAGCAATGAATAGTCTTACTAATCAGAGATTATTCAATACTCCAAGTTTGAGTCCACTCTATATTGTAGCCGGTATCAGGAAAATGTGGTCAGAACATACCAAGGTAATGGCTAATGCCACACTCGCTGGTGTTTCCTTTGCTATCGTGGCTCTAGGGTGGAAAGGTTTCGTTTATGGTCCTGGTATCTTATTTATCGCATTCGCGTTTCAAGTATTTTTCAATATGTTCCGCCGAAGAGACAGCTTACCTATTACTGCAGCATCATTGCAAATGATGTTAACTGCATTTGTAATACCTCTACCGTTCTATTATAGGCCTGAACTTGGCCTATTATTCGACCCTAGTGGTTTCCAACCAATGTTCTACATTATCGGATTCACACTTGCATTAGGTTGGATATCTTCGTCATATAGGGATAGGCCTTGGTTATTGGTACTCGGAAGTACTGTAGTCCTGATGGGAAGTATACTCGCAGTACTTTACTCGCTTCAAAGGTTCAATGTTTACGACGGATGGGATGTACTGTTTACTGGAGGTTTTTACTTCTCCAAGAATAAAATATTCGGAACAATTGGAGAAGCCCAAGCGCCTAGTCGTGGTGTTCTTTTCGCATCATATGGCCCAATTGTATCCTTGATAGCAATATTTGTATCAGTAATATTACTTTGGAGAGGTGCTAGAAAAGAAAAACAAAGCCATATTCTTCTTGGATTATGGGTTCTCATTGCTATTTACATGGCTTGGTCCGCAGGTCGTTTCATATTCAACGCAACACCAGCAATTTCAGTTGTTGGCGGAATAGGAATCGCCATGATGTGGAATTATGCTAATTTCTCAGGTTTCTCTAAAGAATGGCGTAAATCTGGAATTGCAACTCCACGTACTCGTTTCTGGGCAAATTGGTCAGCATCAAAGAGACATCCTGGAGTTCCGGTAATTCTTCTAGTTTTGATGTTAGTTTGCACGCAACATATCACTTATGGTATAGATTCAGGAATTCCAAGAGGAGAACAATCAGCATCAGATGTCGATCAAACGATTCATGACATTACCCCTGATATCTTTAGGCAAGAAGTATTAGGTTTCTCTCTTCTAAATAGTGAGAATTATGACGCCAATGGCGATTTATGGTATATGGGGACTTTTGGACCCGGATTTAATTCTGGCTCATGGAATATGGCCTATGAATGGCTTTCAGAGCAAGATACTGAAGTAAGTTTTTCAGAACGTCCTGCATTTGTATCATGGTGGGATTATGGTTTCCAAGCTCTTGCTCAAGGGCAACACCCAACTGTTGCTGATAACTTCCAGTCAGGAATTCCAAATAGTGGTGCTATGTTATTATCTGCTAGTCAAGATGACACGCTTTCATTATTTATCACCACACTAGCCCAAGGTGACCGTCGTTCAACAGATTCTTCTGGATTCACTGATGAATTCGAGACATTATTATTGGATGGTCACATGACTCAAGCACAATATGACGAGTTTAGTATTATTATGAGCCTCAATAAGGGGGATTCTAATGTAGTTCTAAGTAGATCATTGAGTGTGGTTGCAGTCGATGGCCAGTACGAATTATTGAGAGGTTACCAATTGGAATCTAATGGTATCCCCAGTTCTGATGAATTATGGATAGTACTCGAGGATGGAGAAATAATTTCTGAGGTCTCTACTAATGAAGAATCTGCAATTGATGAATTTAATGATGCTAGAAACTCTGTTTCTGATTTAGACAGATATCCTAAAGGACACGATATGGAAGGTGAATTAATAATCCAATTTTATGATATTGCAGGTTACAGATATACACCTGATTTAATTGAAGATTTTGAAGATGTTTCCACTGCTCTTCATCGTGTTAATGCCAAACTTGCTCTAAGTAGAGCTTTCTTGTTACAGATGTTTGATTCTGCAGGAATAAATGACCTATATCATGATATTTCTACAAATTTAGTTTATGATGTCCAAAACTATGAAGGCCCATTAGGTGAGATGATTTCTCGAAACAACGAAATTAGATATTTCGCAGTAGATAATCGTCTTTATCCACTCGGTGGCCAGTATTATGAAGATTATAGCTATCATCAAGGTCAAACTACAGGTATTTTCCATGCCCCTACTTCTTTATCTGGATTAGAGACTGAAACATATATCTCCTCTCTTTATCAAACTCAGAGAGGCGATGGACCAATAATTCCTCGTACTTCTGCAGAATATGAAATAGAATATCTGAATGACGTAATTCGTCAACAATCAGGTGCTTTAACTGATGTTAATGAAATAATTAGAATGATCGATATCGATTACCAACATCAACCAGAGTTCTTTGACACTATGGTTGCAAGAATTTACGTTGGATATGGAACTTCAACTCTTGGACTACCTGGAGATGCAGAACAACCTGCGCCTCATTTCTACACTTCTGGTGCACCTGGTTCATATCTAGAGAATGCATATCCTCTTCCCGGTGCAATGATGAATCATATGGTGTTATCAAATTGGTATCAACCAGATTGTGAAACAGATGAAGATGGTAACTTAACTGATTCTGATTGTACAAATCTTGGTATTGGAAGTGCTAACACTCAAGTCAAAATAATGAAGTATTACAGTGGAGCAACTATAGAAGGGACAGTTGAATTAGATGGTGTCGGGCCAGTTCCTAATGCGAAAATCCTGATTGAAAGAGATGCATTCAGTGGAGATGAGGTCGAAATCGAGGGGCAAGTCACAGATAGAGACCAAAGAACTTACTGGATTCCTATAGGTACAACAGATGCAGATGAAAACGGAGAATACAGTTTCATAGCACCTGCTGGTAAAATTAGAGTTTCAGCGTTCTATGGTGAATCTGATCTGGATTCTGCGCGAACTCAAATTATGACTACTAACGTAGGGCAGTCTCTTGGAGATATTTTTGAAAGTGAAACTGCAGATGTTAGAATTCTGAATCCAATAACTGGAATTTTAGGTAACGTGTCAGGTTCTACTTGGTTATCTGAGACTATAGTTAACATCTCAGGTGTTGACGGTCATAGTAATGGTGAGTCAGTAATTTCGGCTCCTATAATTGTAGAACCGGCATCTTCGATAGGCAGATTAGTCTGGGCGGGCACAGAAGCATTCTCTGGTGATTCATTAGACGATGCCACAGTTGAGCTAACTCCTTCTTGGGATATGATAGATGCAGAACCTTATGTTTTGTCAACTTCTGATGGTACTATAGATGGAGAAGATCTTAGATTTGAAGGTACAGGTGAAGTGACATTCACAGGTGAGGGAAGTGTCATCACTCAAACTACTGCCACTATCTCTGACTTCACAGGAAATTATACTCAAACAGTATTCAATAATCATAGTATTACTGGAGACGGTGAATTCGCAGGCAAGGGAATACTTGATGGTGTAATAAATGATGATATTTCTGAATTAGTTAATTGCGACGTTAATGAGACAATGCCAGAGAACTCTAGTTTGTGTATGCAATCCGATGGAAAATATCTTCTCAATGGTATAGTTAATGCTACCGGACGCTTTACAGCCAATGGCGTGGCATCATTTACTCAGAAATTAGTCCAATCAACTTTCATTGGTTCAGGTGTATTCTCTACTGACACATCTAACTCTGAATTAACAAGCTATGGGACTATTAATGGAACTGGTTCATTCACAGGTACTGGTATATTTAGTGGTGTAATGGTTCAACCTGGTACATTCCACATAGTTGATGCAATACCTGGGTCTTACGATGTTGCAGTAATCTTTAGCGATGGGACACATGTCGCTATTGATGATGTATATACTATATCTCAGTCTTCTAATGGACCTATCACAGAAATTGATGTCCATGGAGGTTCTATTGCTGCTGAACTAGTAGATCAAACAGGTAACCCAATAATGGCTTCAATAATATTGAGGACTAATGAATCCAATGCTTCCGATGCAATCTATGATTGTGATGATGTTCAATACGCACCTTGTCTAATATCTCCTGAATTAACATGGGATGATAATGAATTAATAGGTTCTAAAGTTACTTTCGGCCCTATTATGCCAGGTGAATATATTGCTGAACTGGATATTGATGGCGATGGCTTTTCTGAATTATACGTTGAATACATATTTGACGCAAATACTGCCTCTTCCTTTGTTTTCCCGTCACCTGTTCCCAATACTTCTGACTTAACATTCCAGTTGTTGAGGGATGGAGACGATGGTAATTCAGAATTTGTCAATGACTTAGATTTGATATTAAATCAGAAGAATGGATCAGGAACTCCAGTTACACCTGTTTTCAACAATATGACTAATGAATATTATGTTGAACTTACACCAGGTACGTGGATTTTAAACTACACTTTGTCTGAAACAGAACAATTATGGGAAGAAATTGAAGTCGGTGACGATGATTTCTCCTCCGTTTATGAATTCTATACTAGTCAAGTTGTAACTGGTACACTATACTATAATGAGAATATTGACGAAAACCTTGTGGATGAAAATAAAACCTTAGAATTCGTACCTATTGTATTCTATTGGGATGATTTCAGTACTACTGTTGAAACCTCTTCTAATGGGACATTCTCTCTGGTTCTGCCTCAGGGAACTCTAGTTGATGCAGTGACTCAATTAGGGACTAATCTGAAATTAGTTAATGGTACACAGTTCACCGTCAATTCCGATATGGAAGACATTGTAATGGTCGCTCGCCCTGGTCAATCAATTACAGGAATAATAAGTATCAATAGAGCTGATAATTATTACAATTCTAACGTAGGCGGTTGGGAATCTGCTACAGTAGTGGCAGAAAGTCTTGACTATGATGTTAAGTGGCGTGCTCAGACAAATGATGGCGGGACGTTTGAGATGGTTCTACCAAAGGGTAACTGGGAATTCTCCGTAATTTCTGAAGACTTTACTTCGGGTACAAACACAACTAATGTTGACAATAATAATGACACTGTAGAGATTATAATTTATCCAGTTGATTCTATATTATCAGTAGATTTCTTCTTAGATAATTCAGGAGATAATAACATTTCTAATGGTACTCCTGTAAATTATGATTTCACACTTATTTCTTTAATTAATGGCTTAGATTATCAAATAGATATTGATAATTCTTCATGGGATGGAACTGGTCATGCTGATGTATCTGTCGAACCAGGTATTTATCGAATATCTGTAGAAATTTCTGATGTAAATCAAGGAGATTTGTTTGGTACTAGAATCATGACTGGAGATGTTGATTTCCAAGTTGGTATGGATTCCTCAACTATTCAACGTTCAATTGGTTTCGATCCTGAATGGCGTGTAAGCATGACTTTCACTAATGAAAGTGGAGGACCCCTATCTGAGCAACTAGTAAGATTAACAAATGTTGAGAACGGTTGGATACTTTCAAGAACAACCGATATTAACGGGAGCGTTGTAGATTTCATTGCTCAAGGCGATTGGATAGTCACTACTGAAACAGTAAATGATGGTGTAAAGGAGGGCTTAAGGACTCTAATAACGTCATCTTCCGATATCACCTCTGAAGAATTACAAATGTCTACAACTCAACTCTCAGAAGTTTCTTTCACTTTAACTGAAGATGATTCTGGCTCTGCTCTCTCTGGAATTAGTTTGTCACTAGAATCAGCAGACGGATTGGGCGCATTCAGTATAGAGGCAACTAATTCAACCGGTTTCGCAAGTAATGATTTAGTGACAGGTAATTGGGTAGTTTCTCTTAATTATACAGAGGATGGTAAGAGGTGGATAGTTGATGATTATTCCCTAGCAGTTGTTCCTGGTAGCGATAATCATTACAATTTGACTGCAAACTTGTTTGTAGCTTTAACTGGTAATGTATTTTGGGACCTTAACGATAATAATGCATCTAACATAGGAGAGGGTATCTCTGAAGTGAATATGGAATTCTCTAATGATTTACTTCCACTAATTCCTATTGATTCAGATGATAATGGTGATTGGGAATTATTTGTCCCTGCTAACACTATTTGGTCAATTAATACATCTTATGATGGATTCGAGAATGTACAAGAAAGTGTTTCAGTTTCTAATGTCTCTAACGAGGTACTTCTAGAATTAACTGCAGGTTTAGTTGATGTTTCTGGTAATATATCTTACGATCTTGGGATATCTAGTATTCCTTTAGAAGACATTATTGTTTCAATAATACCTACTGCAGGTTTAGTTCGAGAAGCAGTAGAACCAGTTCTTAATTCAAGTGATGGAGTTTGGTCTGGTGAATGGTCTGCTCAGTTAGAACCTGGCCTATGGATCGTAAGCGCCAGTGTTCCTAATCAAGATCTAGTAATAATGGGGCTATTAGATGTAGATGTCGTAGATGGTGGTACTCTGGAAATGGAACTAACTAGAGGTGGTTTACTTGATGTGACTACTGAATGGTTAGATTATGATGGTATTTCAAGAAATATAGGTGAAATTAATGATTCTAATGTCGTTATTGATATTGGATTTGGAATGAAGTGGATACAAGTCGTTGATGAAACAGGGACTCTTAGCCTCCTTCTTCCAAACGGAAATGTACAATTTTCAGGTGATTTTGATGTCGAACAAAGAGGAATTTCTATGGAATACATGGCAGGTCTTGGAGTAGATATATATTCAGGTCAAGAATCTCCAATTCTGAATCTATTATACAATCGTATATCGAACCATGACATTTCTATACAAACTTTGAATCTCACTTCTGGCGATGATTCATATGTTGGTTCTATGAGTGATGTTAATCTTGTAGAAAATGAAACTGATGGTTTTGTACCCGTTGAATTCACACTAGAAGTTGAATATTTAGGTCATGAATCATATGACCTTTACACAGTTGGTGGAGCTATATCTGGTTCTGATGGTTCGGATTGGACTCTAGAATTCAATAATGGTTCAGGCGATTGGAATACTTCTACTCAATTTGAAGTAGGTCTAGATAATAGCCTGATGTTTAATGATTTGAATATCAGAGTAACTCCTGCAAATCAGTCAGTTGCTCACTCATTCGATGACGGACACATGGTGACAATTATTGTTTCAACTCAAGATGGATACCAAGAAACTCATGAACTGATAGTTAGAGTCCCTCAAATTCATGGATTTGTGTCAAACCCTATGGAAGAGGTCTATGGGGTTGCCCCTGGTGAATTAATCATCATACCTATCGAATTTACTAATTCAGGAAATGGTGATGATAAGTTTGAGTTTGGATTTGATGATTCTGAATTACCAGATGGTTGGAGTCGAACAGGGCCAACAAGTCATACTTTAGGTGGATTTGTTAGCACTACACATAGTGTCACAGTTGTAGCTCCTGATGTAGATAATGATGAACAATTTACAATATATGTCACTCCAACTGATAAGGCAGGGAATACATATGAAAACATTGAAATTAATATTATGAGTTCTCATCCTATTCTTAAGATCGAAAACGTTCAATCACGAGGTGGTGGTGAACCTGTTGCAGGCGGTCAAATTACATACGTGGCAACAGTTTCTAATGATGGCTTAGTAGACGCAGAGCAAGTAGAACTGGTTGCAACTCTTTGTAACGATGTAGCATGTAACAATCCTACTTCAGTTAGCGCATTAACTATCTTGGATGTGAGTGCTCAGTCAGAAACTCTCTTCAGCTTCTTGTTCGATCTGTCAGATATTACTACTGCCCCTTACTATCTAGTGCTTGAAATCAATTCTAGTGTATTTGGTGAAGAAAATGTTGATGACAGTAATTGGAATGAAGTCGATGGTATAATGATTGGTTCAAAGAATGTCGATGTTCGTTCACCTGCTGTAAGTGATGATGAAAGTACCGACTGGATTCCATATCTATTAATTGCAGGTTTAGTCATTATTGTATTGTATTTGACTAAATCTAAATCAAGACGACCTGGTGCTCCATTCTGAGTTTTAATAGAATAGAACCTTTTTCAGAACAGAGATTCTTAAGTGAAATCTCATTCTGAAGGTTATGGAGGTATTAGTTTGGGATCTATAGAAGACTTAGATTTACTTCCTGAGCCTGAAGATTTCAGGATGCTAACTGCAATTGACCCTTATGCACCCGGATATACTGGTGCCGACTATGGTTTAACAGATGCTGAGGCACGTGAATTACGATGGCCAATAGGTTCTATGAAGAAATATATCTGGCCTAATGGAGCAATTTTCTTCTCTATATCTACAATACTACTCATCGCTAGTTGGCCTTGGGTAAGTGCTTTTCTAGTCCCTATTTTACCGGATTCAGAATGGGCTTACGAAGACTCTGGAATTCGCCAGTTACAATCTGAAGGATATTTTGGCGAGGGTGTACACATATGCATCATAGATACTGGTATTGATATGGCACATCCGGATTTCTCTCATCAGAAATTAGTCGGATTCAGAGACTTCGTACATGGTAATCACGAACAGATAAGGGATGTAGGTAAAGATTCGCATGGTACTTTAATGTCAGGAATATTGATTTCCAATGGTACGTTTGTGGGAGCCGCTCCCGAAGTAAGTCTATCTGTTGCCTTAGCTTTGGATGATGAGGGTACCTCTGGCTCCGGTGATCGAGTAGCACAAGCAATTAGGTGGTGCAGGATTACACAGAGAGTAGATATTATTTCCTTGAGTCTCGGTGGTCAGCCATCTGATTTCTTATCTTTGTCACAAACTAATATTGCTGTTCAAGAGGCCCTAGAAGTAGGCATATTTGTCGTTGCTGCCGCAGGAAATACTGGTTTAGATGCTAGTATAAATGATGTATCTCAACCTTCTAGCATTTCTGGTGTAATATCAGTCGGTGCAATAAATAAGGCAGGGGATGTATGGGGCAGTAGTGCCTATGGGTCTTCTACAGATCCTTATTTTGGTGTTGATAGAGAATACCCAAATCAAAAACCAGAGGTCATTGCTCCAGGTGTTAACATATTTTCTACTACCTCAAGTAGCCTTTCTTCACCATATGCATACTCATCCGGTTCTAGTGATTCTACAGTATTTGTCACAGGTTCATTAGCCCTAATACTTCAGAAATATGGCGATGATATTGCAGGGACTGACGGACTCATTGATAGTGATGAGATGGAAAAAGTCAAGCAGTCATTAGCAATGTCTTCCGATCGAAGTAACTTTGGAGATGATGGTCACGACTCTCATTCAGGATATGGTAGCCTCAATGCACTAAAGTGGTCAAAAGAAGTGGCTTTTTCGTTCAACACGATATAGAAATTAAAATTTTTGAAATATGATACTAAAACTCTTTGTTGATACATTATCTATCATATTAGGGTTAGCGTTGATAAATGATTCATAATACGGTAAAACATGTCCAAGCACCGTGCAAGAAGTTCCTTCCTAGTATTTCTGATGTTATCTAGCGTTCTCATTGCTTTAGTAGGCCCGGCTGCACCAGTAATGGCTAACAATGAAACAACCGCTGGGACAATTATTACATCTGAAACATGGTCTGGTACTCATCAACTTACTGGAGATGTCACAATTGCCTCAGGTGCTAAATTAATTATTCAACCTGGGACCACTGTTGTTTTCCCTAATGGCACCTATCTTGATGTCCGAGGAAACATTTGTGCAGGTGTTTCATCTTGTGGTGCAAGTGGAGATGCCAGTATGGCTAACAAGATTACACTTAGATGGACGGACCCATCAAATTCTAGCGCTATCGGCGAATGTAAAGGGATGAAGCAAGGAACTCAAGAAATCCAAGTAGAGGATGCTTCATGCTTTGAGGGAATGTTAATCCGTAGTTCGATAGATCTCTCTGAGACTGGATTTAGGCACATTACTTTTGAAGATACTTGGGGTATTCCTTACTATATTGATTCTATTAATCGTTGGAGATATGGTGCTATGGTTATTGACGGGGCATCTCCAACTCTAACTCAAATGCGTTTCACTAACATAAATACAAGCAGTGTATTGACTACAAATCTAGCCCAGCCTATCTTTGAAGGTGGTACTTATGTTGCTGGTAGTGATGAAAAGAGCGGTGTGGGTGGTTCTGCTGTTCAGATTTATGGTTCAGGGACTCAAATCTCCCCTCTTGTAATGAATTCTCCATTTTTTATTGGAACTGATAATGGTTGTGGGAATAACGATGGTGGTCGACCAACTCTTTGGGCTGAGGGCACATTTATCGAAATAAATGATGCAACAGTGAATACCGGAGACTATGGATTCGCTCTAGTAAGTTCTTCCGGAAGCCTAACTAATTCTGATATAAATGTCAATTGTAATGGTGTAGATATAAATGGAATAAAATCGGTTCAAGGCGAGGATTTTACTATTGAAATTGGTAATAATGAGATTACAACCGATACAGGTTCAGGAATCACCGCTTATGATGGAGCGAATGTTGAATTGCATAATAATGATATTTCTGGAGTAGGTGACCGTTCAGGGATCACTGTCCAATCTAGTAAGGCGTATATTCATCACAATGAAATAGGTCCTATAGGAGGGTGGAATGGTCTTTGGTTGACCGGTTCATTTGATGTTATCGCTGAGTATAATAGTATCGTAAATACCGCAAAAACGCCAGTACAAATTGGAGAATTATCGTCATCAGGGCCATCGCCCTCTGCTTCAAGACTTCACTTTACAAACAATACGGTTAGTGTAGATACACCAGGCACCTGTTCTAGCTTCAAATACTGGGGTGGTGAATATACTTGCCCCGCAGTTAGTTTGTTCCGTTCAGGAGTTACACTTTATGATAATGAGTTCAGCCTAGGTGGTGATGCTGATGGAATCAGGGCAATTGGTGGTTTATTAGATGTTCAAAGGAACATATTCAATACACCTGGGACTGGTGCAGTTATTCGTAATTATGACAGTGGCTTCGCTAATACTCAGCAATATGGCTCATTAGGTTTCTTCTCTCTAAATACTTGGAACGGTATTGAAACCGCTTACAATATTACTAAGTCTTCAGTAACGGTTCAATCAGAATTTATTCCGAGTTCCCCTCCAGGTCTTTTCCCGGTCATTCTAGACTGGCCTGATCAAGAAGCGTGGCCTGCAAATGGTTTCCAAGGTGCAATCATACCAACCCCTATTTCTGAATGCGCTAGTTGTGATAATTTAACTCCAATTAATTTCCCGCTAGCTATGAATATGGATAATAATTCTACTGTATTTACATTCGCAAACTTATCTAATGTTGACACTTCAAAAATTTATATCAAATCACAGCCTACTCAGTATGCAATTCAAGTCCGTAGAGCAGAGATGGTTAGATTCCAAACTTTAGTTGATGGGATGACTGTTGAAAATACTAATGTTCTCATTGAAGATGCATTGGGTAATGACCTTTATTCATTATATACTGACCAGAATGGATACACTCCTTGGTTCGCTCTGGCCTCTGATTCTCACCTTGATTTCCGCGGTCTCGCAGGAGGAGATAACCCCGATGGTTTTGCGGACGATGAGTTTGAAGATTCATGCTCAGATGGAATAGATAATGATGGTGATTTAACTATTGATAATAATGATTTAGATTGTGATTATAGTGCAGGTACTCGTGAGTTATCGCGTTATTATTACACCGCTTACCGTTTCGGATTCGGCTATGCGAGAAGTGATTTCGTAATCCAAGACGCAACATATCAAGATACTATTAATTTGTTCAATTCTGGTCCATCTGTTTCTGTGATACAACAGGACGGCCACTCTTTCAGGAAAATCGTTAATTTCACAGGGTCTGCTCATGACGGTCAATTAGCTGGTTTCTATGCTACTGATGAGTTAGCTCAATGGGATCAGAAAGGGTATATTCATTCAATAGAAGTTCGCGATCCATTCACAAGTGAGTGGAGTTCAGCAGGATTTGCAGTAGATAGCAGTGACGCAGAACCAGGTACCGTAACACGTTTTAATCATCCATTCAACTCATGGTACTATTCATTTGATATGACTAATTACCAGGAGACTGATTATACATTCGAATTTAGGTCATTCGATGGTATTGATTACAGTCCAATAATTTCTCGTACAATTAAACTTAATGCGGCTCCTCCTGTTTTAACGGTTACATCGCCAAGTGATGGTTCAACTTGGTCAGACGGAACAGTTACTTTCGAAGGAACTGCATATGATCAATATGGATGCCCTATTGACTGTAGTAAAGATATAGGGGAGGTTTATTTCTACATCAGCGGCCCTAGTTTCGAAGGCACAACTCCTACCTCTGGAGGTGCTGATTGGTCTTGGACATGGGATTTCAGTGGCCAACCTAGGAGTTCCGAGGAATACACCTTTACAATATGGGCCTCTGACTCAGATTTCTGTTTGAGTATAATCGATGAATGTGATGCAGTTACCATGACTCTGACAATCGATAATTCTAATTCGGCACCTTTTGTTAGTTTATTATCTCCTCAAGAAGGACAAAGACTTTCTGTGACTGATACTACAATTGATGGTGTTGCCAGAGATAACGATGGCTCTGTATCAAGAGTTGATATAACAGTCAGAGACATATACAATGATGGTATTATTGTCCACCAACAATCTGTGTCTGAGTTCGATACCAATGGTGCTTGGTCTGCAGAATGGGACCCAACAATTCTTCAACATGATCACGAATATGCAATCGATGTAAGGTCTTATGACGGTTATGATTTCAGTGGAATGACAACTATCGTGATTACAGCTGACAACCCTTCAGACGCAGGAAATAATCAACCTATATTCAATTCAGATGGGTGGTTAAATGAGATTGTACTGTATTGTGAAATTTCGTCACAATCTCAAGATAGATGCACTCAAGGAGAAATTGATTTGAATCTATTCTTCTCTGATTTAGATGTAAATCAAGATTTAATTCTATCAGTTTATGATGCTGATTCCAATGATGATTCTACATCGCCTGCAATGGTAATTAACGTAGGTCAAGACGGTATCGCTACATATGACCCTATTTCTATGTTCTTTTATGATAATAATATGGAAACTTGGACCCTAGAAAATGTAGTGTTCATGGCCACAGATCCTTTTGGTTCAAAAGAAATATCAAACCCAGTGACTTTTACTGTCATACCCATAAGTTTCCAAATTGATGTACCCGAAGTCACAGTAATTCAAGATGGTGAAACACTCATATTTTCTGGCATAGGTCTTCCTGGAAAAACTGTTACAGTATTAATTAATCAAGTTCCAGCGAATAATACGATCGTTGAAGATAATTCAACATGGACTCTGGGAATTGCATCTTCAAGATTTAGTGATGGTTCAGTAACTCCAGTATTCAGATATGTAGGCGCAGACTACTCCAGTAATGTCAAGATATCTGTGGGCACTCCCGATGAAGGTCTTTCTACAGGAATGATGGCTATAATCGCGCTTGTGATTATTGGATTGATTGGCGGTGTATTTGTGTACTTTTACGTAGAAATCGAAGAAGATGATAATTCGGAAGTTTCTGATGAAGATAGTTCATCCGAAGGTTGGATTTGGGATGAAGAATCTAATGACTGGATAGAAGATCCTAATTATAATTCTTGATGACTCAAATGATGGCCTCTAACACCGAAACTTCATGAGGTATTGCAGATTCCTGAACTATCATGAGTGCAGTGGGACAGCCTAGGCCTGGGGTCCAAGAAAGGATTTTACTGCATCTTAGAGATTATGTTGAACATGCGGGGCGAGTCGAAGTCCCATTTGCACTATCTCAAATGGGTATAGCCAATGCTGTTGCAATAGCACGATCAAACGTTCCCCGAGCAATTTCTGGCATGAGGGAACAAGGTCTTCTGATTGAAAGACAGGCTCATGTAACAGGTGTTTCTCGTAAAAGAAAGGCCTATTTCTTGACTGATGACGGATTAAAAGTTGCTAATGGGATTTGGGACAAAGTGAGTGTTCAACCTGTTCGTATGAAGCATTCGGATGGTTCAGTAGAGACTGTACCACTTGTTAATGCTCTAGAGATAACAGATTTACCACTAAGGCATGTAGATATATTGAGATATATTGATGATAATGGTAGTATTGACTTATCGCTTCTTACCGCTGAACTAATTGAGCGGGATTTATCAAAACATATTGAAAAGCAGTTGGTTACATCATATAATGACCTTCCTAGAACTAGAAAATTCTTTGGTCGAGAAAAAGAAGTTGAAGATATGGTGAACTTACTAGAAGTCAGGTCTTCATCCATACTTGTACCAGGTATTGCAGGGATAGGGAAGACCGCTTTAGCCGGGAAAATTATTGAAAGGTTTACTCATGAAAGAAATTTATTATATCACCGCTGCCAAGATTGGGAGGGGTCTCGCTCATTCCTTGAAGCTACTGCTGAATGGCAATCGACAATGGGATCTAATGATTTATCCGATTATTTAGCTGCTACTCCTATCCCTCAATCTAATGTCGCAGTTGATTTGATAATCAAAGGTCTCAACAATTCGCCTAGTTTAATTGTAATTGATGATTTACATAAGGTTGGTGATGAAACTTTAATTACAATATTGAGGGGGATTTGTATGAAAATACCGAATCTTGACCAAGTAGGTATAGTTATGTTTTCTCGTTCATTTAGGATGGTAGTTCCAGAGAAAGATTCTGACGGTAAGATATTAACATTAGTTATGCCATTAGAAGGTCTTGATAAAGAATCAAGTAAACAAATACTTTCTGCTATGCCAGATATGGAAGCATCTCAATTTATTCATATCTATTCACTTTCACGTGGTCACCCTCTAGTTCTAGAATTAATCAATCGAGGCAGCGTTGGAGGTACATTCCACGCAACTTTGGAAACCTTTGTTGAAAAAGAAATTTTCAGTCGATTATCGGGGCCGCAGAAGAGACTTCTCGGTGCGATTGCAGTTTTTAGAGAACCTACTCCATTAGATGCACTTAGTGAATTAGATGCAGCGATTGATCTTCTAGATGAATTGGTCGAAAAAGGACTAGCCCGACAGGCTGATAGTTCTAACTATGATGTTCACGATTTAGTTCGTGAATTTTTAGTACTCTCAATGGAAGAAGGTCTCCGTCAAGAATTGCATGGTAATGCAGTTAATTGGTATAGAAATCGTAAAACAAGTGCTACTGATAGAATTGAATTAATACATCATCTTCATAATTCGGATAAAATAGATGAATTGACTAAAATTCTATCTACAGAAGGGCATACACTGGTTCAAGCAGGTCATACTGAATTACTGGGTATTCTTAGAGCATTAGATAGAGAAGGCTTCGACTCTAAGTCTTGGGGTGTTGTCAGAGAACTTAGAGGAGATATTCTATCCATACAAGGGAGATGGGATGAAGCGGAAAAAGAATATGATGCTGCCATACCCATAGCAAAGAAAAATAAACAAAGTAAGGAACTTGCTCGACTTCTTTCTTCTCGGGCAGATATAGCAGTTAAAAGAGGAGCAATGGATGATGCATTAGAGTTACATCGTCAAGCACTTGAAATCCAAATAAGTACTCGAGATGCAGTTTCTGCTGCTCGTTCATATAATAATATGGGGTATATTTTCCGGCGTCGTAGAGATACTAGACACGCCTTGGAAGTTTACAGTAATGTGGAAAATTTATTAGATTCTGAGGATAATCCTGAATTATGCGATTCACGAATCAGACTCGCATCTGCCTTTTTAGAAATGGGTGAGTTGGATCGTGCAAGAGATCATGCAATGCTTGCTCATGATGAAACTAAAGACAATGGTCAGGACACTTTACATGCCAGAGCAAGAGCGGTTTTGGGGAGGTATTATGCTAGAATGAAAGATAACGACTTAGCTATGTTACATTATTCAGGTGCTTTGGAAATACTTTCTGAACAAGCTGACCCACACAGTGCAGTAGAGGTTGAAATGTTACTGGGACAGGTTCTTAGTGATGCAGGTAGAAAAGAAGAAGCATCTGAACACTATTTAGAGGGACTTGCGTTGGCAGAAGCGAATGATTTCCGTCATTTGAAAGGAGAACTTTTAGCGCGTTTAGGGGAAGTTGAAACCGATCGTTCACAAAGAATGGATTATTTACAAAGGTCCTTATCAGTATTCAGAGAACTTGGGGCGAATGATCGTATGAAAGAGGTCCAAAATTCTGTACACCGGGTAGTGATGGGTCATTAATTCGTTGTGTACTTGTAATTCTTGGCTTCTTTATTTTCTAGAACTATCTTGAAATCCGGACCATCTTGCCCCGAAATGAATATTGAACCTTCGAAATCGTCTGCGATTTGCATCAAAACCTCACTTTCTGCTAGATGAGGTGCATTATTTTTATCTGATAAATGGCACAATACCAATGTTTTCAAATTTGGTGTCAAAATTTCTTTGATTATATCAGCGGTCTGACTATTTGAGAGATGCCCCCCCCTTCCCGTAATTCTTCTTTTTAATGAATCAGGATAGGGTCCTTGCATTAATTTTCCATGGTCATAATTCGCCTCAATTGATATATGTGAGCAACCTTTTAGATGACGTTTTAACTCCACAGTTGCTTCTCCTAAATCGGTGACAAAACCTGCTCTATTTCCATCGCCATTACTCACTATTAGTGCAATATTCTCTGCGTCGTCATGAGGGACAGGAATAGGTAAGATACTGATTTCTTCACTAATATCTAATCTTTCTAAATTTGCGAAGGTTCTGCATTCACTGATAGGATTCCAACCCATTTTTATAGCAGTTTCAGTATTTGAATAGAGTTTAGATCCCCACTTTTTAGAGGCTCTTAGTGCAGATTTAGAGTGGTCACCATGGTGATGCGTGACTATAACTGCATCAATTGTTTCTGGATCTACATCGATTCTTTTCAATCTTAATTCCGTCTGTTTCAGTGAAAATCCACAGTCAATAAGCATTTTCGAATTACCCGAAATTAATAGAGTAGAGTTCCCTCTACTTCCCGATCCAAGATGTATAATCTCTAATCCCATGTCAAGCATATTGATGGGCCTGCGTTAGGCCCTTCAATGAATCTGATTTATACCTCGGAATATATTGATTTTCAGATAGTAAATTCAGAGTCAAAGTGTAATTATTTATTGCGTTTGTCCGAACGACGCTCCATCATGGTCATAAATGCAAGAAAGTCGCTAAGGGTAGTTAACAGGAGGTCATACCATGAGGCGTAAACAAACAGCACTTCTTATGACAGTCCTAATTCTGTCTAGTTTAGCCTTTGTTTCTCAAACGCGCCCCCAAGCTCCTGTGGAAAATACCAATCCTGGTGAAGCAGCAGGAGGAGGCCCTCCTGTAACTGATGAGGATGGAGATAGAATTCCAGATTTTCATGAGGCTGTTTTATTTGGAGAAGATATAATTCTTGATACTGGCTCAGAAATTTTACGAATATCCGGTTTAGACTCTAAGAACGGAACTGACAATATGTCGGATCACGATAATGATGGTGCTAGTGCTTTGTTAGAATATTGTTGGCCCTATACTTTAGATAAATGTTTTACTGATAGAATTGCTTTAACAGGTAAACCTGGTGAATTGAGTGAATCAGGAATTCGCGAGTGGCTTGACCCAAGAGTAGCGGATACTGATGGCGATGGTTTACCAGATGGTTATGAAATCTATATGTGCACCGAAGGTGGGTTAGGTTATCTTAACACAACAAGTGCCTGGACTTGCCTTTGGTTTGACCCATTAGATCCTAGTGATATGTGGGAAGATATTGATCGCTGTGTTGATTTTACATTTGGCTGTGGTGATGGATTTGACGTAGACCGAAATGGAGTTATTGATGCTACTGAAATTTATTCTAATTCTGAGGAATATATATTTGGAGCACCTGAGGATTGGATTACTGAGAGAGACGGTCTTTGGTGCTCGGGTGAAATCAACTTACTAACAATCGGGTCTTGTCAAACTACTGTAGAGAGAGAGACAGGAGATGGTTGGCTTGGAAGTGACCCTACTGAGTCAGATTCTGATTACTATTCTTGGTCTGAGATTATATCTGTCGGACTTGCCATACCGGGTGATGGGATTCCTGATGGTTGGGAAGTGCACTATGGATTAGATCCAAGAAATGCTAGTGACTCAATTCTTGATTCTGATTCAGATGGTTGGGATTTAGATAGAGATGGGTACATTATTCCAGATACGTCTGTGGCTACAACAAGTTGGGGGGAATCATTCAGTAATTATGAAGAATATATGATTCATTATGATGGTGGTGTTTCTGTAACTCCTGGGTTAAGAAGTATAGATATGTCTAATTTAGACTCTGAATTTCTGACATTCGACCAATCAACTTCTCCTCAACTTATAGATTCCGCTGTACACACAATTATTCCTGATAACGAAAGAGATCGTCTAATAATTGGATCGAAATATGGTATAACTATTCTTGATCCATTCAATGATTTATCTACGATTCAGAATCTGCCAGCTGGTATGCAACTTAATTCAATGATAATGTGGTCAAAGAATGGAGATGATTATCTTGTAATGCTGACAAATTCTGGTATTACAGTGGTAGAAATGGAAAATGGAATACCACAGTTCGACCTATCTTCCTTCGGCGATAGTGATTTTAGTTACTCGATTGATTCACTAACTGAGATAGCCGTATTAAATACGGGTAGTGGTAATTTAGATGTTATGTTATTTTCAGGTCAAAATGCTTGGACCACCTCAATTTCTGGTCCTTCAATGACTCCTCCTGTCTATCTAGAATCAATTTCTGATTTATTATCAAATAATGCTGCGGATGTTAATACTGCCTTACACATGGATGTAGATGGTCGAGGACCATTATTGCTTATTGGTACTAATGGTGGATTAATTGCTTGGAATACTACAGATGGTTCAGACTCAGTGGGAGAACCTTGGTGGGTATTCAATAGAGAAAATGCTGAAAATTATGTTCAAAAAGCGGATTTACTTAATATATCTAAATCAGCAATTGTTAATGTTCTAGAATTGGCTGGACCTAAAGATTCAGCAGGTAATTATGAGTTAATTACAGGTGCATGGATAGGGACTGCAGGAGGGCTCCATCTAATTGATATTGAAGAAATAATTTCTATGCCACTTTCAGCCTTTGATTCTGAGAGAATGTGGAAAGAAGAAAATTGGTTATCAGGTTCTAATGATGTTCACTCAGTTTATACTTCCAATAATAACTTAGTGATAGTAGGTTCGAGAGATGGAACATGGGTATTAGAGGGGGGCTATCAGGGAGTTACTGGACTTTCAGATAATCAAACATATTTACCCGGTTTAGTAACTTCGATGGCAACTATTGAATCATCTAGTGCAGTATATTTGTTCGCTGGAATATCTCCTGGTAAATATATGAATATCATGCCAATTAATCCACAATCTTCAGATTCAGACCTTGATGGTATGCCAGATGGATGGGAATTCATCCATGGCTTAGATCCCACTGACCCCTATGATCGTGACCGAGATGCAGATGCTGATGGAGTATTCTATAATCCAGATATTGGCGAAGGTATTGATAGAAGTTGGACGAATCTTGATGAATACAGATTCATAACGAGTTCTGATAATGGATTTAACGGAACTGACCCTAGAGAAACAGATACAGATGGAGATGGTCTTACTGACGGTGAAGAATATTGGGGTTGGTTTACTGAATCAACAAATTTCGATTGCCATTATCTAAATGATGAATACATATGTGATGAAGACACAGGGATATTATCTCAATCTGTACATTTAGAGGGATGGCTAGGTTCAGGAGCAGGTGGAGGGACTGATGGTCCAACTGATCCAACAAATATTGACTCCGACGGAGATGGTATGCCTGATGGTTGGGAGATTGAAAACCGTCGTTGGATAGGTGATATTTACAACGGAGGAAACCTTTGGACATTAGATCCGAGAGATCCTACTGATGCTAATGACGATGCAGATAATGATGGTCTGTCAAACCTTTGTGAGTATAAGTGGTCTAACCTTCTTGAGACAGTTATTGAAGAAGGTCTTCCATCACACGGCGAAACATCCGATGCGGCTCTTAATTGGACTGCTACGGACCCTAACAATATTGATTCAGATGGTGATTCTCTACCGGACGGTTGGGAGGCTAGATATTCTTGTTCCTGGTCTGTTAATGCGGCTGGTTTGAATCCTCTCAACGGCTCAGATGCTCTAAATAATCCGGATGGAGATGGATACGATGTCAATCATAACGGAGTACTGGAACTTGAAGAACAACTGGTTAACTGGATTGAATTCCATTGGAAATCAGATATTATTTTCTCAGATACTACTGACAATGGCTTAGTTTTCCCTGAAAATTTTACCACAGTACTGTTTAATGATACATGGGAAAACTTTGCCGAAGGCTCATTTGGCGAATATGCTACTAATTCCTATAATAGTCTGATAAATGCAACCACCGCTATCGATATAGGATCCGGAAACCCTCTAAACCCAGACTCTGATCAAGATGGTATGCCAGATGGTTGGGAATTCTTCCATGCACGTTGGAGTCTTTTCGAGGGGACATGGACTCTCAATCCAGTTAATGAACAAGATAGAACTGGCGATCCAGATGGTGATGGAATGAATAATTGGGAAGAATATAATGTGATATCCAGTAACTTATCTGAAATCGACTCTTTAATCACAGTCCCACAGTTTTACTTGCTATATTTTGGTGGCGAATATCTTCCTAATCCATGGCTATCTGCTGAATCTGCTAGTTCGTTTGGATCATTCTTATCCTCGGAACAAATAAATCTGACTGGATTAACTGCTGACCCTAATAATCCTGATACAGATTCAGATGGTTTATTAGATGGAATGGAATTAATATTTACAAAATGGAATTCTACAGACAATGTTTGGACATTAAACCCTCTTGTTCCAAACGATGGTAACTATGATTCCGATAATGATGGTATTTCTGATCAAATTGAACTTAATTTAACTCTAAATAATCCTATGAATGGTGGTTTATCTCCTCCTGATGCCCCTAGGTTGTGGGAAGAAGCTGAATATTTAGACCCCTCTGAAGCGGAGAATCGTGTCTATAGAATTTTGTTTAATAAAGAAGGTAGAGCACAAATTGCATTACAACAATTTCAAGATTGGCAAGGCGGTTCTACTGCAAAACCTCTACTTCAAGCATTATTTGGAATCTCAGATCCAACTTCAGTAGATACTGATAGAGATGGTATGAGTGATGGGTATGAATATTGGTTTACTGAGTGGAATTTAGAAGATAATAGGTGGGAAATGAACTTACTCACTGGGACTGATATCAATGTAGATACTGACCAAGATTCTTTTGATTGTAACGGTGACGGCATTATTAGTCCGTCAGAAACTTTTGATAATTTAGCGGAATTTGAGTCAAGAATATATGGTAAGAAGTTAGCAATAGATAGTATTCCTAATGGTACAGGGCTTGTATCTTATGGGGCCGACGCTGTTAATGCTTACATTGATGAAGAAAGTATGAGTTATTCTGCAGCCTTTAGCCAATTATATGTTACATTCACTACTAAATCATTACTTTCTTCTGAAAAATCAGGGCTTATTAATGAAATAAATCCTGATAACTTCAACATAAGTTTAGCAGGAATCAGTGATCCAACAGATTCTGACTCTGATAGAGATGGAATGCCAGATGGATGGGAATATTGTTACTCAGTTTATGGTGAATTCCTTCCTGTAAATGATTACAGATGGTCTATGAACCCTATTAATCCGCTTGACATTAATTACGACCCTGATGCAGACGGATGGTATGATAGGCAATTCAACGATCAACCTGCTACTCAAGGGAAATGGGAAAATCGTCAATTTACTCCTCTAGCTACTGAGAATCAGATAAGTAATGGTGTTCTCGGTCTTTACTTTAGTAATTTAATGGAATATAATAATGGGACCCATCCTTTAGATGCAGATTCTGATGATGATTCAATGATAATGGAACCTGTTATTACTAATGGTGAGGTAACTAGCTATGTTCAGAACATGAATTTAACTGATGGTAGAGAGGTATTCAAGTATGGTACAAATCCTCTTGATAATGATACAGATGGAGATATGATGCCAGATTTCTATGAATATTACAGAGGTTGGAACGAAACTAATGATAATTGGTCATCCTATCTACAAATACAAGTTCAATGGGAACAAATTTCATCTAATAACTGGAAACCTGTTCAGATTATAAATGGAGTCATTGCTCGACCTGTATTAAATTCAGTATGGTTTACTCACGATGCTACAAATGCAGATGATGCAGGTCAAGACGCAGATATGGATGGTGGTTGGGATTGTTCAGGAGGTAATTGCTTATACGAATCTTACAATAATTTCCAAGAATACTATGGTGTAGTGAATGCATCATTATCGTCACCTTCTTTGGTACGTCAGGCCATGCTGAATGATTGTTCAGGGAATTATGTTGAGGAGTGGTGGCAGCTAAGAGAATCTTTACTGGGCACTTGTTCAGGCTCATCTGCATTGGATTCTAATTACTTCCGAATGTATAAGATAAATAATAATGATCAATTATTTGCATTAATAATAGACGATAATGACCTAGATTATCAATATCTAGATACGTCTGACGATGAAACCTTGTGCAGTGGCGAATGGACTGACTCATATGGAAGATTTGCGGGAGATCAATACCATCTTCCAAATACTGGTCTTGGTGAATATGTATTCAGTTGGTGGCTTCTAGATATTGATGGGGATCAAATTGCAGATGGAACCGACCCTACTAATTGGGATACTGATGGTGATTGGTTAAATGATTATTTTGAAATTGAAGATGACATGCTAGATGGTATAAGAGGAAACAGCGCGTCTCCAATAAGGTATGATGATAGAACTACTTCTTGAGTTTCATTGTATTAATTTGCTTGAACATAGTCGCGATGTTTATGAGCGGTGAGGGCGAGATACCGGATCCATCGGAACCTATAGAAGAAAAACTCCTTTTTCTTCAGGAAAATATGTCTAATTTCATCAAACAGTATAATCTTCCTCTCATTGAATCAGCCCTTGTGGTATCGAAATATCTGAATATTCTTTTATCAAAATTGGAAGAAATAGCTTTATTAGAAGAAGAGATATTACCTGATAACATCACTAAACCGTGGCCAATTGTAAGTGACATGGAACCTCCCAGAATTGATGAATTTCCTTTAGACAGATTGATGAAAACAATAGATCAAGATAGAATGGATATATTTGATACGATTATTAGAACCGTAATAAATGGCTCAGAAATACCATTTATTAATACAATAACTCTTATGAGGGATTGGGAGAAATTAATAAGAACCCAATTGGCTAAATCAACTAGTCCAGGTCATCTTTTCAGCCCTTTGGAGTTACCTGAAAATTTCTAATTATTGATTTTCTGCTTTGGCTACTAATCTACTTGAAACCCATAAAGCATCTCCAATTGACCATAAATAAAGAGAGAACCATAATATTATAGTGAAAAGAAGAGGCAACTGGATTAGAAACCAACCATTAGCTTTCTCATGCTGACGATTGAAATGTTGCCCCAGGAAAAGAAATGGGATGAGTGATAATAATAATGTGAATAATGGCCTTACTGTGCCCCAAGGACCGATTCCACCACTTATTTCACTCCAAATAACTCCTATGACACCTAGAGGAGTAGCTTTTTCTTGCTCATAATCTTCAGCAAGACTAACAACCAACTCTTCTGTCATAATCTGTGCTAAACACTATTGAATGATGAATATAACTCTTCATTGTATGGGAAAACGCCAACTATCTAATACTTCTCCAGTTAACCATGGGTTATCCCAAAGTGTTAGTAACGGGTTATCCCAGATTTTCTAATTTTGATGAAAATGTTTCAGAAAAATTGATCCAATTAATGAATGATGTTGAATATCAGCCACTTGAAGTCTGCACATCATTGTTATCAGTTGATAAGAAAGGTGCAAATTCTATCGCTCAGAGAATAAATAATGGCGAAAATTTCGATGCGATTATTCATTTGGGTTTTTCAAATTCTAGAGAAATAATTTCTTTGGAGAGATTTGCTCATAATCAGTTTGAGATGAATGAGCCTGACAATTCAGGTAGAATGATTACTTCTGGTAAAATAATCGAAGATGATTTAGAGGTTTATGAGACAACTGCTCCGATACAGATTATCAATGATAAATTTAATGATATTGACTATGTTTCTTGGAGTTCCGACCCAGGTAGATTTGTATGTAATGAGACATACTTCAGAACTTTATCTTCAATCTCTAATAATATTACAACCATTAATGGCCCTCCTACTATCTTTATTCATTTACCGAATGAAAAACATATTGACCTGTTAACGCAATTACAAGTCATTGAAAATATAATCGAGTGTATGACATTTAAACCTCAAATAGACGTAGTTGGTGGTTTAATTTTTGATATTCATGGCCGTATATTATCTTGTAAAAGGCCCAATGGGGGCACTTGGGAGGGATGGTGGGAATTTCCTGGTGGGAAAATTGAACATGGAGAAGATGTCTTTCAAGCTCTAAATAGGGAACTAATTGAGGAATTAGACATTAATGTCAACCCTATTAAAATTGAAGAAAAAGTAAATTTTGATTATGGTAACCGTAAGATTGAATTAACTATAATTAATTGTGGAATTATTTCAGGTGATCAAATTACACTTATTGAGCATGAAGAAATGAGATGGCTATCTCAAGAGGAGTTGCTTGATGTTAATTGGTTGCCTGCGGATCGTCCTATTTTGGAAAAATGGTTCAATCGAGGATTACCTAATCTTCCTCTAGATTAATGGTTGGCCTTCCTCTTTTATCAAACCATTCAGAAGGCTCGCCGTCATATCTCATTGAATATTCATCTTTGGAATATCTCGGTATTTCATTCCTTCCTTCATGCCATGTTTGTTGTTCCAGCCATAAATCTAATTCATCTCCAGCCAAACTGATACTTATCTTACCGCCAAGAGTATTTTCATCTAAAACAAAAGAAATTTTACCTGCTATTGCGGCTTGCCTAGATATGTCAAATACTGTAGAATCAAATTCTAAGTCCATAGACATTACATCTAATGCAGTATCAAGTATTCTTTGTATCCTTAACTGTTTGAAGAAAAGATCTGAATTCTTTGAAAATCCACTAATTATCACTGCTTTGTTTTTATTAGGAAAAGTGCCTTTTTTGGGTAGATCCTCCGAATTCCAGTCAGGAAAAAAAACATTTATTGATTCAACTATTTTTTCCGCATCCTCATACGGTTGGACTAGAGATGAGATGACTATTCGCGGCTCCATAGCTTACCGCACCAACAAAACAGTCATGAGTTCTCTGTTTGAAAAATCTCCCATGTACACGAATGATTGAAATTGAATAGTTGCTGAGAAGTATCATGGCTGAGCGTTCAGGTACTATAGCAGCGGCTCTATTTTTAATGCCAAGTATATGTGTAATATCAATTAGATATGGTTTACCTACTGTGAATGAGGTTATTTCTAACGATATAATTATTGAATTAGGAATTCATAGTCTTGCATTATTAATTGGTATTTTTATGTATGTCAAATATGGAGTAGTTGAAGATCATGAGTACCATAGGTCTGCCATCATTAAGAGGTTAAGTAAATCTTATTCCCAAGAAGACAAAGGTCTTTGGGATAAGAGTGATAATGCAATGTTGAAACTTGAAGAAAATGCAAAATCAAGTGTCAAGGGACGTAAGGGGCAATTAGTTCAGGCAAAAATGTCAGGTAATATTGGTTCATTAAATGTTGAGTCATCTGAAATTGAAGTTGAAGAGGATTTAGATATTGAAATCGTAACTCATCATCGCGGAGTTAATACAATTATAGATGAAAAGGTATTAGAAAATAGAATTGTCAAGCCGAAAAAATCTTTCATAACTCGTAGATTAGAGAAGTCTGCATCTAGAAGAATTGAGCGGAAAAAGATTAAGCAGCAAAGAAAAAACACCAACGCGAATACAAATTTTGCAAAATCTAAGACTATTAATGGAGAATCAGATAATCATTGGGATATGCCAATTTCGTCAAATCTAACTAAATCAGTAGTACCTTGTAAAGAATGTGGGACTTTGAATAATTCTACGAATCCTTACTGTACATCTTGTGGTACATACCTATCTTGAGAATGCAACTATTCAAAGCGGACAGATTGAAGGAGTGTTTGGGTGAAGTCATGTCTGGCAAGAGAGATTACTATGAAATTCTTGGAATAGATAGAAATTCCAATGCATCTGAGATAAAGAATGCGTTCCGAAGTCTTGCGCGAAAATATCACCCTGATAAGAACCAAGGAGATCCTGAATCTGAAATTAAATTTAAAGAAGTGCAAGAAGCTTATGCAGTATTATCAGTTCCCAATGAAAAGAAAAAATATGATACTTATGGGCATAATAGACCGGGAGGCTCTCCATTTGGCCCACGTGGCTTCGAAGGAGTCAATATCAGTATAGAAGACTTATTCGGAGGGGGTTTTGAGAGTGTATTTGGTTCAATTTTTGGTTCAGGTGGTCGCAATCGTCGAACTAAGAGGCAGAGAGGTTCAGATTTACTTGTTAGACATTCAGTAGCATTCCAAGCAGTAATGGATGGTTCAGAAGAATCTCTTGAATTTCAAGTACTGAAGACCTGTAAAGATTGCAGTGGCCTCGGGTCGTCCTCACCCGAGGGCGTTCGAGAATGTCCAGCCTGTGATGGTAGGGGAAGGATTCAGAGAATTGAAAGAGTAGGTCCATTTACACAGCAAGTTGTTAGTGATTGTTCATCTTGCCAGGGTGATGGTAGAATAGTTCAGAATCCTTGTTCCAATTGTCAAGGTGATGGGAGAGCTAATGAGACTAAGAAGGTACAGTTTACAGTTCCTGCTGGGATTGAAAATGGCACTCGTCTGCGAATGTCTGGTTATGGGGAATCTGCTAAATCAGAAAATGGCGACCCAGGTCATTTATACATAGAAATAGAAATTGATGAGCATGAATGGTTTGAGAGAGATGGAGCCGATCTTTTAATGGCAATTCCTCTTAGTTATACCGATTTAGTACTTGGTGCGACAATTGAAATACCTCATTTAGACGGTGAAAATCTGAAGATAAAAGTCCCCTCTGGATCTAAGCCTGGAGACACAATTTCTCTGAAAGGAAGAGGTCTACCAAGTCAAAGAACTCGTAATGGAAAAGGCTCAGTAATGGTTCTTTTAAAATTAGATATACCTTCAAAGATTTCTCGCGGCTTAAAGAAAAAACTCTTAGATATCAAAGATGAAATTAGTTTTTCAGAACAGGAATTAAAGAATAAAATCACTGAAGAAGCTAAATCACGCAGAAAAGGATAATTACCAATGAATTATCTTATTTGGTGCTGCTGCTAAAGGTTCTCCATTTACTAACCCTGAAAATTGTAGCCCTAAATTCGCATTTTCACCAGATATTGATATTCTTATAAATATTTGAGAATTCTTTTTCATCGTATCAAGAAATATTTCATCATCTTGAAATATATGTTTTGGTGAAACATCCGTAATAGTCAGTTTTGCTCCTTCTGGAAAATGGATTTTCATAGCCGCCATCTCCCAATCACAATTACCTGCCTTTATTCCGAGAAGAAGATTTTTCTCATTTTCTGCAATCTTCCAAGCACAGATATCAATTTGTTCAGTCATATGAGTCAGTATTGGTTTACCCCAGACTTCATTTATGCTATTCCAAGGACTCTCACCTAACTGTTTCAGAGCCGAATCAATTATCTTTTCATCTTTTGATTCATTTTTGTTTAATTGTTGTGAAAGCCTTTCCCTAATTCGAATTAACCTTTTCATCTCATGTAGTTGTATGTCTGTTGTCATCTTTTCTCGATTAATTATTGCCTTTCTATTCCAAAATATTACTATCATTAATGGAGTTAAAAATAATACTCCTATCAGCTTATAAAAATTATCAAACATCCAGGACAAATCTTGGTAATCTTCAATTTCAGGTTCTTGATATTCTCCAAGATATTCCAATCTAAATGTATAATCTATCTCTATTCCTTGATCTGCCCTTCGTTCAATTCTAAATGAATGATTTCCATAAGGCAGAACAATTGTTTCACCATTTGAAGTATTAACAAGTAGACCTGTAACCTGATCTATTTCTTGTATAGTGTAATTGACTTCCGATTTGATCAATTGATTAAGATAAACTCTTGACCCATTTTGATCTAAAATTCTGATTAAGTAAATATCAATATTATCGCTGCTGTGGAGACTACCTGTAATTTCTGAATCTAGTTGAATTTTTGTCCATCTTTCATCCGGTTGAATTAACCACCTTGATTCAGGTGCATCTGATAATTCTCCCGCATCAAGTTTCCTTATTGGATTGAAAGAAATATTCCATCGTCCCGTTTCTTCTGTTTTAATTCTCATTTCTACTGCGTCAGTATTTTCATCTGATACTATCATATCTGGGCACAACCCATTTTCGAGAGATATATTTTCTATACTCGTATCATGCTTTATCAGAAATATCTCGAAAATCATATTATTATTGCTAGATGTACACAGTAAACTAACTTCGGTATCTGCACCTAATTTGAACAATATAGAATCACCGTTTTTATCTGACTTAGCTATGTAAGATTCGTAATACCATGAATCATGGTAAGTCAATGCCTCTCCATGATTCCAAGGTACAGATAGTTCTCCTCCGGTTGGTGCTTCTATTGACTGATTATTCCTATAAATTGTGAATTTATATGGGTATGATTCTTTATTTGAATCTGAGTTTATTCTCAACCATAGTTCATAATCTTCCGGGTATTCTAAGAAAGAACTCCCCGATTCAAGTAAATCATTATCGATTAATACCTTTCCTTGTTCGTTTCTATGCCAAACTTCGACCCTTAGGTGTTGGTCACCATATAGTTGAGATACCTCTATTACATCCCCATATTCTCCTCCTATTTTTATGGAATCTTTATCCGAGTAATTATCTAAAATACCAATGAATTCTGTTTGTCTTTCATAATTCTTTATTTCTAAATCACAGTTTCCTAATGAACAAACATCTGAAGTTATTATCGTATAGTAATTCTCCTGATCTCCTTGTGATGGGATTGAATCTATTAAATCTTCATTTTCAACTATTGAAAATTCATCTACCTTAATCATTTGAATTGAAATATCCTCGATTGAGATGCCAGAGTTAGATGATATCGTCAGACTTGCTCCTGAACTTAGTAACCCCGCCCATTCTAGTAAATGGTCATTTTCAGAACTATAATTTGTAGAGATGTCATTAATTTCTATTGTCAATCCAGGGCAACTTACCTTCAAGCATGATACACTATACCAGAATGGCCCGTCATAATCTATATTCTCTTCTATGAGTATGATTTTGTCTTCCGATTGTCCATTAACTATGGCTGCACTAGAACTAAAGAATAGCATAGCTAAGGTTAGTGCAACTACGCGTCTCACGACTCCTCGGACACGGTCCCCTCTTAGAATGCTTCAAGCGAAATGCTTCGTCCGCAGTATGTATGGATGAGCGCCCACTGGCACGGAGTGTTGTCGCAAGGCATCGTTTTGGACGTTTATTCAGCTTAGGAGATAGAAATTCACCAGATGCTTGGTCACCAGCTTTAATTCTATCATCAGAAGATGAAAAATTACCATATTCTATTGCTCCATTTGAATTTTCTAGAGATTCTTCTAATCTACCTGCTAAATTAACTATTAAAACACGAACTAATCTTACACTTCCATTTGATAGTTTAGATACATGGGTGGCGACTGAAGGTTTGGTATTACCACCAAGTTTAGTTGAATCTAATTCAGGAGAATTCGCTACAGGAAAAGAAATCTTACCCGTGTCATGGCAATCTCTTCATCACGACCTTTCTTTAAATGATGAGAGTTTAGTCCCTTCAATCATCATACTTACTGATTCTCCTCAATTAGCTAACCAAAAAGGATTATTATCTGAGGCAATATATATCATTAGAACTAGATTTCCTTCTTCATTAATTTGGACTCCTGGTATCGCTGGCCCCGATAATTGTGCAATTTTAACATGGATGGGTGTCGATTTATTTGATTTAGCAAGGTCACGGCATGCCTGTTCTTTGGGTATACTTTTGACTGAAAATGGTCCTAGGGAAATAGAGGAGTCAATTGATGAGGATTCCTCAATGTCATCTCAAATTAAATGTTGGAAAGATTCTCTTGCCGCAACTAGGTCGGCAATAAGGTCAGGTACTCTTAGAGAATTAGTCGAAAAACAAGCAATTTCTAGTCCGCGTTCTGTAGAAAGATTGAGAATTCATGATTCTAAGATGTCTGGATTAGATGGCAGTGAGTCAGGTTTATCAAGAGTCAAGGGTCAATTTCATGAATTAAGATGTCATAGTTATTCTAGCCGCGATGACCCTTTGATTCAAGATTGGAGGAAAAGGGTAGCCGGTGAACATACTCCTCCTATTCATCAATCAAAGGTTCTATTGCTACTTCCTTGTTCAGCGACTAAACCTTATAGATTATCTTCATCTCATAAGAGATTTAGTCGATCAATAACATCTAATGCAATCCATGAAGTAATGGTGACGGCTCCACTTGGTTTAGTTCCTAGGGAATTAGAAGATATTTGGCCCGCAGGTAATTATGATATTCCTGTAACTGGAGATTGGGATTCAGATGAATTGATTGTTATACGTACAATGCTTTCCGAATATATTTCTAGAAATAATTATGTAAGAGTAATAAATCATAGTGGTATTGAAATAGATATAAAATCTGTAGAAATCATTGATACAAGAAAAGGCATGACTGCTGGTTCCCCTGAAGCACTAGATTATCTAAAGCAAATTGTTGATAAATCCGTTGAAGACTTTAATTTGCTAGATATTAGAGAAAGTAAGCATAGACTAGGTAAACTCGGTGCACTTTCAAGGTTTCAACATGGTACTGATAAATGGCTTCAAGGTACAGGGATTCAAGGTAGACCTCCAATATTTACCATTCGTAAAGAAGGAACTCAACTTGCATTGTGGAATCCACGCCTAGGCCGATTTTCATTTACTAAAGCCTGTTTACCTTTACTAGCAGAAAGTGGTAAATTTCCTGAAGCACATTTGGTATCTGGATTCAATTGGCGAGGAGACTTATTTTCATCTAATGTTATTAAATTTAAAGGAAGTATAAGGATAGGTGACGAGGTCTTAGTATACCAAGATGGTAATTTAGTAGGTTCGGCTAGGGCAGAAGCTGCAGGGTGGGAATGGCCAGACGGCCCCAGTCGATTGGCGCGTGCACAACATCGTTTGTAGGTAAAATTGGTTGTATGAGTCTACGTAGCGATTAAAGAGGGGCAGTAGGTCGGCCGGATACCTGAGGTCTTGATATGGCGCGTATGCACAGCAAAGGAAAAGGAACAAGTGGTTCATCTAAGCCCAATATTGATGCAGCCCCTTCGTGGTCAGAATCTGATAAAAGCACTGTCGAAGAATTAATATTAAAATATGCTAAAGATGGCCATTCTTCCGCTAAAATAGGCACTATGCTTAGAGATATGCATGCTGTACCTGATGTTCGTTTAGTAATGGGTGAGAGAATATCCAAGACACTAACTCGTAACAATCTTACTTCTACTTATCCAGAAGATATGATGAATCTCATGCGCAAAGCACTGAGTTTGATTGATCATCTAAATTCTAATAAGAAAGATCTGCATAATCGCCGTCAATTAGAGTTATGCGAGTCTCGTATTCGTCGTTTAGCTAAGTACTACATAGGAACAGGTAGATTGTCATCTAGCTGGGCTTACAAGCGTGACCAACTAAGATTGATGGTCGAGTAGTTCTTTAGGCATAAGATTTGAACTATGGCCCTCTAGGGTCATCTATGAGGCTACTAGTTGATGAGATTCAATTCTCAGTTGTCTCGGATGTTTTAGTAACTGCATCCTCGGAGATTAATCGATTAAAAGATCCAGTTTTACTTTTGTGTGAACCAACAATTTTAGGTTCATTATCAATATCAGTTATAGAATCCTCATTAATTGATAATGGAATATCATACCGGAGGAAATTCAATACTAAGGAACCAAAAAATGGGCCATGGATCAAAATTATTGATGATGATTCTTCGAAAACAGAAATTCTAACTAACCCTTTACGGTTAACTATCTCCTCACTAGTTGTTGAAGGATTAACCGGACATAAGGGAGATTCTCGCAAGGGCCCATTAACTTCTGTCGCTCAATGCCATGCATTAGCTCAAATCATATCGCCTCATGGTCCTCGTACTCGAAAATTAAGGCCATGGCTAATATCTGGTAATTGGATTAATTCTGCTTTAGACCATACTTATGACCCGCTATATAGTGCCTTTAGAGATTTACTCTCTGACGAAGGCTCCATCAGAGTAGTTCCATTACCAGAAGTTCCAGAACCTGATGTTTCAGATTATGAATGGATAGATATTGACGCACTTAATGCGATTTCTTCTAGGTGGGTTACTCTAGATATGGAAGGTAGAGCAAGAGCCTTATCTCACCTTATTCGCTCATCTTTAATTCGCTCTAGCCCATCAACTTCTCGATTAGAAGAGATTGTCTGGCATTGTGTAATGGGTAATGGTTGGTCAACGGATCTAGCAAGTCAAATATCTTCTGCAAAAAAATTCTGGGAAGATGAAAATCCAAGCATTGCTTCTAGTAAATTTGTAGATAAATTAATCCGAGACGGGCAAATTTAATTATTCTTCAATCCTTAACATTACGTCACACCCTGAACATTCGAATCTTAATGGTCTTACTTTAGATTCTACTGGATTACTAGTCCCACATGCTGGGCAATCTATACTGGGTCCTTTTTTCCTCGTAGAGCCATTTCCTGAGTTTGATTTAGGGGATACAAGAGATATAGGGAATACTAGTAAAATACTTGAGGCAACTATAGCTAAAACTATCTGCATAGGCATACCAAGAACATAGACGACTAATGAGAGCCCTCCTAAAGCGACTACGGTTATTAAAGAAGGCATACTACTTCTATTTCTAGTTAAGAATAGCCCCATTGCTATTGCAACACAGAGTGCAAATACTGATATCATAGCAGAAACCAATGGGCTAAACGCCATATTACCAGATGGTAAATACTCAATTCTGAAATCTGCATCTACTTCTATTTGCTCTTCTTTAATTTGAATACTCTCTAAGAAAATCCATCTTCGATGTTCGAAATCTATATCATTTGCTGACACTGGTCCTAATCCTGCTAACATTGTTGTTTTTATTTCTACGTCTATGTTAACTTCTTTCCAATAATTATTCGTAGGATTACGTATGAATTTTTCAATTAATAGCTGTCTTTCATTATCTATTACAGAATATGATGTCTCGATTGTTATCGTTATTTCTTCTGCAGCGAATGACCTAGTTCCACCCATGTCAATATCATAAGACGTACCTCCTAAATCTACTGGATTTATTCCTATAATAGACTCAATATCTAAGGATAAGCCATTTTGCATAAAAGATCGCATATCAGATGATGAACCTGCAATATGCGATGTTAGTGCGAGTAGCTCATCGTCATCCACCTTCCCATTGTTTCTATTTGAAGTTGCAACTGAGTCTGAATATGAATTAAGATTCTTCCACCAACTATTCGAATCTAAACTTGTATTTCCTATATTATCCATGCCCCACCTCATCCATTGTGACATTGCACTGTCAAAAGATATCTCAATTTTCTTTTCAATTATATCCCCTTTAAATTTAGCATCAATCTCTACACTAACTACTGATCCGCTAGTTCGTAATGGTTCAGAGGAAGGATAATAGCTCCCAGTACCTCCATTGTTGTCTCCTATGTTTATTTCATGTGATTTTGATACAGAAATTTCCAGACCTGACTGCGGAGAAATAATAAATTCAGTAGTATAGATTCCACTTTCTGTATCTTCTGGCATTTCCCAGACAAATGTTACCTCAACTCCTGATTCCAAAGGTGTAGCTATTGGGCTTAATGTCAGAGGTGAACCCTGGAGCATAAAACTTCCAGTGGATAATGACCACATGTCTCCATCGAATCCTGAATTAACATTTATCGGGAAATATACTAACCCTGACGTGACACTTGCATCCTTTATTTTGATATCTACTAATGGTAAGCGGCCAGTTACTTTAGCAACCGAATCATCCGAACCCCACAAAAAAGTCAGTCCCGCCTCTGCAGTTGGATTAGAGAAAAGTAGATTATTCATAGAAAGAGAAAGTTCTACTTTATCTCCATCATTTACTGTTCCTGATGTGACTTGAACTGAAATCTCCAATTCTCCTTCTCCATTTAGGAACGGTTCAACTCCTCCTGGTCCTGCATTACCTGAGTAAAAAGACCCACCAATTCTAATATCTAATGTGGAATTTATTGTGACCCCCACTGCTCCTTCAACTTTGTAAGGGATTGTAAATGACCAGGTTTGTGTAGGGTAGTTTCCTTCAGAACCCCATATTACTTCCCATGTACCTACTTCAATTTCTCCCTGCTGCCATGCAGAAACGGTTGCCGAAAATTCATCAGATAATTCATTCTCGAAAGGAGATAACCTTCCATTAGAAGATTCGTCTAGTAAGTATAAATCGAAATCGCTACTTTCGCAACAAGATACAGTTTCATCTTGAGAATCTTGTGCATAAGAAGGCATACTACAGAAAGAGACGAATAATAATACGACTATAGCCAAAGTTTTGGCATTCAGCCCCTCTCCCATATTTCCATCTGGTTGGCTTATTACCCTTCAATGCGACGCCTAATAGATGTTATTTTAGGCAATCTTTGTAACCATTCTTCTTTTATCCATGGAGCCATAATAGCTTAATTATGCTTGAATCATTTTCAGATTCAATTATTGCATAGCCCACTCTTTCAAGTTGTACTATATCTCCTTTTTTTAACTCAAAATCCTCAATCATTCCTTTCTGAATAATTATCTCATTCCCTTTAGGAATAGTTAATGTTGAATTTTTAGCCATTGAAACTGGTAACCAATGAACAATTTTCCTTTTATCTAAACGTTCATAAGATTCTAATTGAACCATATTATCTGATATTTTGATATCTGCAAAGTCTTTCAAACGAATTTCAGTTTCCTTAATATCATTTTTTTCTAAATATATTGTTTTATCGTTTAAATCCCAAATTCTTTCACCCTTTATCTGATTCATAGGGTGCCGCTTTAGTGATAATGAGGTGATTAATTCGCTGGATTTATTAAATTTCAATAACTCAGGATCTCTCACAAATACTCTTCTTTCACATCTCTCATCTATCCTGCTTGAATTGAATGCTTCTATGGTTTGTAATGATACAGAAATATCTTTTTGTGTTAGACCTAAATCAATCCAAAAATCTCTCATGGCATCTGCGTCGAACCCTCTTCTTCGTAACGCCTTAAGTGTTGGTAAACGAGGATCATCCCATCCTGTAAAATTTCCATTTTCTATATCTTTTCTCATCCCTGATGTTGAAAAACTTCCAAATTCATGAATTTTAACTCTTCCCCAGTAAAGAGTTTCAGGATAATTCCATCCGAAATGTGCATAAAGTAGAGTTTGTTTTCTCGTGGAATCCATTAAATCCTTTCCTCTAATGATATGTGTCACACCCTGCTCATAATCTTCGATTGCGCTTTGGAAATCTAGTAGTGGCCAAACTTTGTATTTTTTTCCCACCATTGGGTGTTCTGAATGCTGAATTCTTAATGCTGGCCAGTCTCTTAGTGCAGGATTTGGTAAATCCATTGATGTTTTCACTCTAACTACTGCCTCACCTTCATTAAATGTCCCATCATTCATTAAACTCCAGTCAGAGATATTCTCTAGTACACTCTTCGACCTACAGGGGCACTCCTCTGAATTATCTCTTAATTTCTTGAATTTTTCTGCCGAACACTTGCAAACATATCCAAATTCATCTCTTAGTAATTTTTCAGCATATTGAAGATAAATATCCATTCTTTCGGATGCCTTTACTATAATGTCTGGTTTTTTGCCTGTCAGCCATTCAAAATCTGATTCTATCCAATCATAAGCTTCTTTTATCGGTGGTTTAACCTTAGAGTCTGTGTCATCAAATCTTAGCACAACTTTCCCCTCATATAGCTTAGCATATTCTGAGTTTATTGTGACGCCTCTAGCATGTCCCAATGTGAGGGGTCCATTTGGATTGGGTGCGAATCTTAACACAACTTTTCCTTTCTCTGCATTGGGTAATTCTTTCAGTCCAACTCTTTTAACCTGTTTCTGTCGATTCAATGCTTCCGGATTTGTTTCTTCTAATGTTTTACGTACGGCTTCAACTCCATCTTCTAAAGCCATATTATTCGCAATATTCACTTCAATTTCAACTAATTTTTTAAGTTCTTTAGCCTTACTTCTAAGGTCAGTTCTTTCACCTAATATTCTTCCGAGTACAGATCCAGATTTCCCCGATCCATTATATTCTACAGCATTCTGTAGAGCATATTTCTTGACAATTGCTATAATTTCCGGACTCCAACCGTCATCGTCAGCCATAATATCAAACTCTACCGGTAGACAATCACATTTCACATTTCAGTATTTGACCATTCGTTAAGTGATGATTGAATACGTGTTCTACCAAACTCCTCGCGTATTGGTATTGGTAAATCATGAGTACTATTCCATGCGTTCTTGACAGTTGCCCATGACCACCTTAGATATTGATTTGGAGTTTTACTATTAACTAATTTTTTAACCGCTTCTTTTGTTTTTGGGTCTGAAGGATATCCACTTCCAACATCTAAATTCAGTAAATCGCTTATCTTCTCAATTTCTTTATCTCTTCGAACTTTAGCCAAAATACTCGCCGCACCTACTATTATTTCTTCTGAATCCATCTTATGCCTTGCATGAATTTCCCAATCTTTCCATTTGGCTCCTAATGCATATCTAATTCTTTCTTTGAAACGTTGCTCGTTAACATCACAAGCATCTGCTTTAACTATTCCATTTTTTTCTTTTATTCCTGTTTCATATACTGCTTCTTTGAATAGTTCAATTTCTAATTTATTCAAATTTATTTTATTCCTTTCAATATCAATTCTAGATGCTTTGCATACGATTATCCCAATTTTCCAGTTTCGATTCTCAGCTTCCAAATATATTCTTTCAGATATTTCCTCACGTTTTTTTCTGGTTATTTGTTTAGAATCAACTGCACCTATTGATGCCAAAAATTTCGTATCCGAATTAGGAATTCCCAATGCACAGACTACTAAAGGACCGATTGCAGGTCCTCTTCCTGCCTCATCTATTCCGATTTGGTACATTCTAATCACTACTGTCAGATTTCTTATCTTGCTTCAATCTAGAAATTCGAGATTCAAAATCATCTTTCTCTTGCAATTTAATATTATTAGGATGGATTTTTTTATTTGTTGTAAAATCTTCAGCCAATTCTACTATATCCTCAAGTGTATCGCTAACTATTGACTTGTCTAATGATGAACCAGCCTTCTCTATTAGAAACTTTGAGGGAGCAGTCTTTTCAGTCGTGTGTGTATCTTCAGATTTTTTAACAAATTTCTCTGCAAAGTCCTCTGAATCTATCGTTTCATTTTCGATGATGACTTTAATCTCAGTTTTTTTTGTGAATCTCGACATCCAGTCATTCATAGTCTCACTCTCATCTTCCGGTAATCCTAGTCTTTTACGGTCTTCTTCCAACCGATATTGTATCGCTTTAACAACTCCAATACTTCCAAATATTATTACTACTAAGCTTAATATTACTGTTTGCCATGTCCTCAAGAACTCAATAAATGCTGATTCTTGATTTTCTTTGATACAATCTCCACAGTTTTTTTCGAGAAATAAATCCTCTGTCTCAGATTCAAATCCCTCAAATATTATTCTGGGGTCTCTTATTGATCTCACTTCTAATGACATAGATGGGTTTTGGGTATAGAAAGAACTTTGTGACATTTGATCGTAAGAAAGGTTCATCCATGCGGTAAAACTGACCGATTCTCCTTCTTCTATGTCTAATATCTCAAAAGAGCGTGGATTTTTCATCGCCTGTCCTTCAGCACCATCAGGGACCTCTAATTCGAAGTCTGTAAATATATTGCAATCTAGATTTACAGTTATTCCATCATTGGTATTGCCTGTATTCTCAAGTGTCCAGTACATTGAAACATTGACTTCACGATTCTCATAATCATAATTATGAGTATATATTTCTTCTACTAAATACCAATTAAAATAATCTCCAACTTTAATTTCGAAATTTATACTTGAAGGGCTCCAACCATCAACCCATAATTCAACAACTAAATCAGTATATTCTCCAGATTTAGTCCCTTCTTGAATTGATACATTGAGATATATTTGATTATTTATTTCACCTGCATTTAATCTTATATTATTCTGACTCAGACTCACATTAGCCCATTCGGGAACTTCACCTAGAATTAATTCAAAGTCATAAGGTATATCACCAGTATTTTCAACTATTAATTCAGTCCTACAGATTTCACCTGGACTTGTTTCAAATTGACAATCGATATTATTCAGTTCTAAATCTCCCCCCGATCGAGGTACTATATTCACTCTTTGTATTGCGAATACAGCATCTTCAGGTGCTGCAGTACTCCAAATTTTTATTTCAAAGAACATACTGCCTGCTACTAAAAGAGGGGACTGAACTTGGAATCTAATTTTCCCTGTTTCGTTAGGCCACATTTCTTCTAGTTCCATCTTGTTTTGGATGAAAACATTCCATTCCTCCAGAGCAAATGCTTGAGAAAATCCTCCAATAGCACTACCATTTTCATCTACTGGTCTTATACTAACAGCAATATCTCGTTGAGTATTGCCTAGATTTCTAGCACTCATCTCAATTGTCGCTACATCAAATGGTGCTATGGAAAAAGTCCCTCCCCCCTCGATAATCTCTGCTCCATGAAAATATCCATATCTCATTGAAAAGTTATACCAATCTTTGACTCCCGAAATTTCAGATTCTAATTCCATACTAAATTGATGCAGCGAGTTTGCTAGTGGCATTCCATTTCTAGTAATTGGTGCAGTAATTGAGAACTGAATCCATGAAGTAATATCTGATGGAGCACTGAAATTTACGCCTTGAGTCGAATCCAAGGAGTAATCCCATGTTATATTCCAATCTTCAGCACCTGTAATCTTTATATTTGCGACATCCTCATTTTCTCCTAGATTTGTGTAGTTAATGTTAAGATTAATTAGATTCCCTGGGTCAATAGCGAATACTGATCCTGAATCGGGACCAAATTCAATGCTTGGAGCTTGTATCTGAAATGGATAAATGTACTGTGATGTTTCATTAAAAACCGTACTTGCTGCAGCTTGTTGAAGTTCTAATGCTCTTGTAGCAGAAATTTCGCTAGGATGGTATTCTCCAACTGGCGAGAGTCCAGTAATTACAGCATAAATTACACAAGATGAGAGGTATGTTCCATCTAGCGACGGATGTGAACCATCCGAATTATAAAGGTTTGAAAATGCATTTTCTCCTTGACTAGGGTCCAGTCCTGTATCATTCACTTTGTGATATAGGTGTTTGTAGGCAAGTCCAACTGGTGCTAAAAATACAGGTTTTTCTTCACTTGTAGAATTTTCTAAGAACATTTCATAACCTTGCTGAAGATGCAATTGCATCTTCAGATAATCAGTATTTCTACTCATGTCTCCTCCGTGCCAATTATTACTGTTATCTCCATTTTTGCGTCCCCATGTCATGAATAGTATAGTTTGTCCGCCTTCTAATTCTACTCTTTCATTTAGTAATTGTACCGCTTCATTACTATCTATCCAATAGCTTGAATCACTTGAAAATGATGGGACCTGACTTTGATCCTGTAATATTACAAAGTCTTGTCTTTCTGATAATTTGACATTTAGTTGATTGCCTTGTTCTTCAGAATCTACTGCATGATCAGATAATACCATGCCTCCTCCTGTGACAGACTCCACATCAGAAACTATCCCTGAATCATCCAATAATCTTTCTAATTTTTGATTCAAAGTGTTTGAACTAGTATATGAATTTCCTATCATTAAAATTTCTAAACTTATAGTGGAGTTTTCATCTTGTTGACCTTGGTCTAACTGCTTTGTAATCACATCTCTTTCATTTTCTAGTGAATAAATTTCAGAATTATTTCCAGTTTGTAACAGGATAAATGAAACTAAGATTATGGCTATAACCCCTCTCTTCATGAATGGTCCTAAGTGTTCGACTCTTTCATTCTCACCCTATTTTGTTCTGAAAACTGCGAAGTATTCATGTCCTTGGTTGCTTTTCGACTAGCATGGCGCCCATATGGCCATTCAAGAAAAAATCTCTCGAGCCTGCAAAAGCATCCACGCTCGAGGCAAGTAAAGTTGTAGAATATGAAAGACCGGATAAGGTCGATGGGAATATCGAAAAAGATCGTTCCCATCTGACCAACAAGAATTTTGTAGATGCCATGGCTTTACTTTCAGAAGATATTAATGAATGAATTAAACCTTACTAAAGGACTGGATCCGGTATCAACTGGCCTAGTGCATTAACATCAAATTCACCAGCTTGAATAGGTACTCTGAGACCGAATTCGAATGATACATTTGGGTCAAGTTCACCGATTTGACCCACTTCGACTCCTTGGATGATAATTTTAGCACCTCTCCCCTTAATCCATGGACCTTCATTTGGTTCAACTTTTTCCCATTCTATTTCTTCAGAATTAGCTCCTAGGTCACGAAGTAAAGCTGAAGCAATACCCTTTGCTGCTGAAAAACCTCCGCCAACTTCTGCGCATGCCCATGCTACGCGATTCATATTTTTTGAATTTCTAACAACGGTCCCTAATTCGTGAACCTTTTGTGGAAGTTCATGATGTCTGTTTGCAGAAAGAAGATTCAGTAATGACGGTAATATATGTTGTCTCAACATAGTATGATCTTGCGTTATTGGATTCGAGATTTTTGTACTCTTGTCCGCCTCTAACCAACGTACTTTCTCAAACTGATCTCTATAATTAGATAGTGTCAGACTTTGAGTTTCTTGTAACCCTAATGCACAAAAACTTGCACTAATTCTTCGATGTAAACCTGACGAAGGTAATGGAATTGCATCCAAATGGACAGTTGACAATTGTTCTGGAAGATTATCATAACCATATCCTATTGCAATATCCTCTACAATATCTATTGGGTGCATTATATCGCTCCTCCATCTTGGCATTGCGATAATATGCTCTTTTTCTCCAACCATGCAGTCAGCCCATTTTTCTACTTTGTCAGGTCCATCTGTAACAGTTCTAGATTCTATCAAAGTGCCACCCATTTTCTTAATTGATTTTGCAATCTCTTTTTTATTCAGAGACATTCCTAATATTTTTTCGATTAATCTATCAGGGACTTTATGTATTTTTGAGTTTCCTCTTGGGACATATGTTTTTTCTCCATCCCAATTCTTTAGTTGAATTGATTCTACTTTCCCTCCTCTTTCAGCGAGTGATAAGCAGATTAATAATAAACAAGCCTCACAAGATCTTTCATCCCAACCTGTCACATCTATGAAGAAATCTTTAGTATCTTCCGTAACTGTTGTATGGTCTCCATTGATAATTGGTGGAAATGATAGCACTTTATCATCAGAGTCAATTATAACTGGATATTTATTCATATTTTCCATCAAATGCGCATATTCTTTACCTTTGGGATGAGATTTTAAAATCTCTTTAATCGACATTTCTTTTCCTTCAGCCAATGGTATAAATGAATGATTTTTATCCACACTTATTACATTAAATGGAGGTTTTAGTTTTGACAAATCATGCACTCCAATGGATGCGAATTTTCTCTTTCTTCCAAGAGTCAAGTGTAATTTTTCTTGATGTTCCATTAATGATTGAATAAAATCATCTTTTTCTTTAGAACTGTTCCCATTATCTACGCCTCTGACTACTGCACCCAATATTACTGGACGTATTTTTTCAATAGTTGGATCGACCGTCATGTCTATATTCCCTTCTGAAACTTCAAAATCAGGAGAATATTCTACAGAGTTGAGAAATGATCTAGCCGCTCTTGCGATTGTTTCATGACTTAACAAGTCCGTTCTATCCGGAAATATCTCGATCTCAATTCCCTCGTTATCATTTTCTTCAACTACACAGCCTATGGATGGCATTTTTTCAACCCATTCTTCTGAGTTATATTTTATGCCATTTTTATTCTGCATATATTCTAAAATACTATGACTAAACTTTAGCGTAGGCATATCAAAACCTCAATTCCCTAGCCACATAGGAAGTGGTCTGTCGTAGCCAATTAATCTCAGACCTGAAATTGCAGCAGTATCATAATCCATGGCTCTTAGATTCCTTCTAGTAACTTCTTCGAGACTTTGAATACCCAAGTTTATCATCCATCCTCTAAGATTTGAATTCAATTCAATTAAAGTTTCTTCGATGCTAATTTTCTCATTAGTTTGAGGCGCTACTATTACTGAAAATCCTGCACCTTTAGCTACGATTAAGTCTTCTGCACTAGGGCATTTATCTAATTCAATCATCAGAGTTTTATTCTGTTCTTTCATATTTATTGCCCTCGCTGCTAAACCAATTCTCGGTAATGCTGCTGCTGCTCTACTTCCTCCTGGGCTTGAAGCATCTACAATCGCTCCATCTAAATTTAGCTCTACAATTAATCGGAATAGGTTTTCTACTCTCTCGACTCTATCTTTAAGCATAATTAACGATTTTTCTTGTACCTTACTAGTCATTGAAACTATTAATGCTTCTATTTCAGCATCATTCATTGAGGGTAAGGATGTCATGTTCAGAACGATTCCTGAGCATTTACCTAGGTCTTTGGTAGCAGTAATTATATTTTCTTTATTGATAATTAGTAGGTCATTGTTTCTAGGGTTAGATTTCACTAGAAATGGTTGCTGAGAAACAATTTCTGAATTCTCAGTAATTCCTTCATCCCTCTCTATTAGCCATGGAATCGGGAAAAGAAGCCCCTCGTCCTCATTTCCTATTGAATTAATTAGTGTGTGATTGTCGAGAGCATTATATTCTGAAAGGCTCTTACTAGATGATGTAGTGATAGAAATTTTCTCAAAACCCTCAGTTATGCTTGACTTAGGGGTTTTCGTGTTATTATCAGATTTATCTACTGCTACTATTACTAAAGCATCTTTATTTATTGATAATCCAAGAGGTTCAAGATGTTCTGAGATCTCTGAAATTTCGTTAGATTCCATACTTCTCATATCTGCTCCCTGACCTGGAGGGGGGCAGTTTCCAGCGACAATTATTTTACCTCCTGTCATGCCAACGCCAGGTTCTTTTCCGACAGACCCCAATACAATTATCGTACCTCCTGACATCCCTGCACCAGTTCTTTCACCGGAATGGCCTTTGACAATTATGGTCCCTCCTCTCATTAATTCTCCAGCGTTATTTGAAACTGAACCTTGAACATTTATCATTCCTCCAATCATGTGCGTTCCAATCTTATCCCCTGCATCTTTTTCAATGATTATTCTACCTCTTTCTTGAAATGCACCTGCCATTGATGAACAATGTCCTTGTAATGTAAAATTACCTCCTTGATTCATGGCTCCAGCGCATTCGCCTAAATTACCTAATAGTAGTACTCTAGATTTTTCAGGTAGATGGGTAATGACTCCTATTTCTCCTTCTTTTGGTTTTTCATCACCACCTCGCCCCCATCCTATCCTCACTAACAGGTCTCGGTCTAATGCCTCTGAGAGCATTTTTTCTAGGTCGCGATTCAATTTCATGCTCTTAGCAGTGACCTCTCGCATACGACTCCCAGCACTCTGACAGTGTGTTTAGTCTTGATTCTGACGGAGAAGGAAGTTTTCTTATTTAGCATAATCTTAATATTTTTTCATCTGTAAAAAGGGTATATTCATAGAGTTTGTACTAGGGCAAGGTAAACATCCCAAGGGCAGTATGTGAGAATATGGTAACTATCAAAGTCGCAATAAATGGTTTCGGTACAATAGGAAAGCGCGTGGCGGATGCAATTGATGCACAGGAAGATATGGAAATAGTAGGCGTAACTAAAACAGGGCCATCCTTTGGGTGTGGGTTAGCAGCTAAGAAAGGATTTCCTCTTTATTGTACATTTGATGATGTTGAAAAAATTTCATCATTTGATGATTCGGATTATGACTGTAAAGGGGGCCTCTCAGAGTTACTCTCGGTTGCAGATGTTGTGATTGATTGTGCACCAGGGAAGATGGGTGCAACTAATCTCCAAAAATACAAATCAGCTGGTATCAAATATATGTTCCAAGGAGGGGAAAAACATTCTCTGACAGGCCTTTCTTACACTTCTTGTGCTAATCATAAAGAGAATTTTAATGCCCAAGGGACGCGTGTAGTTTCATGTAATACAACTGGTCTTTCGAGAACTTTGGTGCCACTTTTTGATCACTGCGGTTCTCTAAAAGTCGAATGCACAATGATTCGTAGAGCCGCAGACCCTGGTGATTCAGATAAAGGCCCTATTAATGCAATTAAACCTGTACTGAAAGTCCCTAGTCATCACGGTCCTGACGTAATGACTGTTAAACCTGAAATTGAAATAAATTCTCTTGCGGTTGCAGTACCTACTACTCTGATGCACGTCCATTCTATTATCGCTGATTTACCTGAGGGGCATGGTCTGAATACTGAGAAGATAATTGAGATGTGGATGGATACTCCGCGTGTTATTGTAATGAATGGAAAAGAAGATCGTATACCAACTACTGCTGAAGTTATGGAAATGGCTAGAGATATTGGTAGGAAATGGGGAGATTTACACGAAATATTTGTCTGGGAAGATGGAGTTAAATTAATTGGTAATAGGTTATATTATTTCCAAGCAATTCATCAAGAAAGTGATGTAATCCCAGAAAATGTTGATTGCGTCAGGGCATTAATGGGTACAGAAAAAGACTGGAAAACCAGTGTTTCTAAGACCGATTCTGCAATATCAAAATACTATAATCTTTGATATTTACCTTCCATTGTACGAGTCATTCAGTCTTAATGGTCAAAAGGGTAGAAACGTCCGCCGGATATAGATGCCTGCTACGAGGACAGTACTTCCTGTACTTCTATTACTGATGTTATCATCATGGTCAGGCGCAGTTGTCGCATTAAATAACGATTCAGAAAGCCCTTCTATTTCAATCCCGAATGAAGAAATTTCAGATTCGCAATGGGGTGAAATGTCGGTCGGTTACGAATCTAGTTATGATGTTAAAAAATTCTCTGGTTTAATTCATTCTCCTTTTGGTGATTTCGACCCTTTGGTAGACCCTATTCCTCTCGGGCCCGAGAATCTATATGATTCATCTGCAATATACCGAACTGGATTAGTAATTATTCAATCTGATGGAGTTGATATGACTGGATTAATAGATTTGTTGGATTCCTATGAGATATCCATCATAGATCATATTCCTGATTCGGCTTTGATAGTAAGATTGCCCATTGATGATATTTCAGAAACAAAGTCCTTACTAGAAAAATCAGAACATGTGAGATGGATTAACGGTTTACCAATCGCATGGAGAGTGTCACAAGAATTAGTCAGTCTTGCAGGTAGAGGCGGAATTATTGTAGATTTAGATTTAATTCCTGCATCGGATTTAGAATTTGCGGAATTATTAGAATTAGAAAAAAATCTGAAAGTATTATCGGAAGATGAGGTTTCAAGAAGCATTTGCGATGCATTCTTATGTCAAATTAAGAATATAGATGCGTCATGGATCCCAATTTTAGCAATGGATGGACGTATTCTAAGTATTCAATCCTCATCTATTATCACAATTCACAATGATAATGCAAGGGAACTAGTAGGAGCTAATATTGCATTAGAAATATCTTCTGGGTTAAATGGAAGTGGTGAGATTTTAGCTATTTCAGATACTGGAATTGATGAAGATCATGGTGATTTTAATGGTAGAATCAGGGCGATTTATAATCAATTTGGCCCAGATAATTCTTATTCTGATAGAAATAGTGGACATGGCACTCATGTGACCTCGACTTTACTCGGAGATGGAGCTGGGGAATCATTTACTCAAGGTTTAGTTCCTGCTGCAACATTCCATTTTTACCAATTAGAGGCGGATAGTTCTGGTATTTTGGCACGTTGGGGCTCTCTTTACGATATGTTTTCACATTCTTATCAACAAAGTGCCAGAATTCAAACTAATAGTTGGGGGAATGTCAATCTAATAGGCGAATATAGTTCAGATTCAAGGTCTGCAGACTCTTACATAGTCGACCAACCTAGTTTTCTCGTATTATTTTCAGCTGGAGATTTAGGCGATAATGGTTACGAAACCATAACTCCTCCTGGTACTGCAAAGAATGTACTGACTATTGGCACTTCAACAACTGGTTCATATGGAAGTCAATCACAAGGTGCTGTTTCCTCTACATCATCTAAAGGCACAACCTTAGATGGCCGTATCAAACCAGATCTTGTTGCACCAGGTGTTATGATATGCTCTGCAAGGGCAGAAGAGGCTTTGTTTACCGAAGGAGAAAGCTGTTCGACCTCGACTCACGAGGGTACAGAAATTCCTCTCTACATGACTCTCAATGGTTCTTCAATGTCTACTGCAGTGGCTGCTGGTGCAGCCACCATGGTCAGACAACATCTTCGTGAAACTCAGTCTCTTGCTGAACCCCGCTCGGACCTCATTAGAGCGATTTTAATCAATGGTGCCGATGATCTAGGTGTTCCTGATATTCCCAATTCGATGGAAGGTTGGGGCCAAGTCAATGTATCAAATAGTATATTTCCTAATTCTGCTGATGAACAACTAGATTTACTATATGATAATTCTAGGGAATTAAGGCCTGGTCATTCATTCATTTATACTATCGACTCAGATTCGTCTTCTAAATTCGATATAACACTCGTTTGGAATGATCGTGAAGGTTCAGCAGTGGCCAATCAATCATCGCCGAAGTTAGTAAATGACCTTGATTTGATAGTTACTTCCCCTAGTGGAGAAATTTACTATGGTAATAATTTCATGAATGGTTTTAGTGTTAAAGATGGTTATTCAGATGATTTAAACAATGTTGAGAGGATAAGATTAGCCCTTCCTGAGAGTGGCACCTGGTCTATTGAAGTTGGACACGCCGGCGGGTATCTGCAAGATTATGCTATAGTTTTAACAGGGGATTTAATGGAAACATTACTTCCAGATTTAACAATTCTTTCTAATTCACTTACCACTTCGGTAGAAAGTCCACTTCAAGGTGACACATTTTTGATAGAAGCGCAATGGAAAAATCAAGCGGCAGGGCCAACCGGTGATTATTCGGTATTAATCGAAGATATCACTGATAATAGTGTAATTTTTGAGCAAGAAAAAACATCACTATCTGGTGGTTCAATATCTTCACTATCATATCCTCATATATTTACAACAACTGGCCTACATACTATCAAGATGACATTAGATTCTAATTCGGAGGTATTGGAATTAAATGATGAAATAGATGGGATTGATAATAACATTATTGAAATTGATATTTATGTTTCTCAAGTCGGTGTACGGTTAACTCCTCTATTAGTCGATGGTAATTTGCCGTCGACACCTTCTGAAATTGAGGACTCACGTACTCGAAATTTAGACCCTACTACCACTAATTCAGTATCTTTTCAACTAGAGATGAGAAACGAAGGCACATCTCAAGTCACCGTTGATATCTCTGCATCTCCCATACAGCTTTTGGGCATTGGTGGCTTGTTGATATCCCCTCAAGATGAGTGGTGGAAATTATTTAATGAATCAGGTCCTTGGACATTATCTCCCTCTGGGGATCAAGGTGATCGAAGAATCATCTCTTTGGATTTTTCAGATGTAGATTCGGATGTCGCTAATGCGATATATGCTCTGCCTGGGATATTTGTTTCTCAAGTTACATTATGGGACAAAAATTCACCTACTGTATACCATTCATTACAATTGAGAACAGTAGTGGAAAGGGTAGAAGGTTTAGTCACAGTTGTCGCTGGAGCGGATGATTTAGGCGCTACGCCTGGGCAATTTGCTCAATATTCTCTTTCAATTCTTAATACTGGTAACGGGCCTACTCAATACACAATAACCTGTGAAAGCGAGAATCGATGGATAGTCAAAGTAGGAGACAGCGAAACTTCAGTTCTTAATTTGGAGCCACTTTCAAGGCTCCAATTTTTACCTATTCCGATAAGAGTCAGAGTACCCAATGATGTGCTAGGCTCGCCTTCTTCTGGTACAATTGAAGACGTCAGTTGCACTACTCAGTCCGTAAATGATCCCAGTTTATACTCAATAGATGAGGCTTCAGTCGAAGTATTTGAGAGTCGTGAGTTCCGTACTGAAATATTTTCAGATAGTGGTATTTCACTTGGACCATTAGGACTTGCAGATGATAGGTCTGTACTGAATGGCGAATTAGTTACTACTAATCTAGTAATAACTAATGAAGGAAATGTGCCTTTACAATTTACCGTTAATGTACAAAATAGTTGGCCTACTCAATTGATTGAAGGTGCTAATGAAGTAGTCAATGGAGATATGAGTGTTAATATTTTAGCTGGTAATAGTCTTTCTATTTCTGTCAATACTATTGTGCCACTTGCAGCTAACAAAGGAGACTCTAACACAATGATAATCCGCACCACACTTCAAGATTCTGAAACCTTGATTAATGGTACTAGATTAATTATCGAAGAACTTGCATCTCTAGATACCGAGAGTTCTGGGCAAATCGAAGTTGCTCTAGGTAAGTCCTCGATTACTCAGATAAAACTCCACAATGTAGGGAATGTCCCTCTAGATATTTCTTTGACGATGGGTAGTTTACCTGCGGATTGGTCAGGAGGATTTCTTTCTGGTAATTCATTTGAGATGGATATGAATCGTGAAGCATATGTTTCTGTCGGACTTGACTTACCCGGTGATCTTCCTACAGGAGAATTATCTCAAATAGTATCTATAATTGTTGAATTTACTACTCCTAGTGGTGATACTTATTTTGAAACTATTGAATTATCAGTTGTAGTAGTTCCTTCAATTTGGATTGTGTTAGAATCTGGTTTAACATCAATTGAAGAAGTCCCATCAGGTCAGGAAGCAATTTTTACAGTTAATGTGACTAATTTTGGAAACATTAACACCGGTGCTGAAATAATAATTTCTCAGTCTAATGATTGGAATCTTCAATTGAGTGACAATTTAGTAGATGACATTCTACCTGGTGAGTCAAAAATTATACAATTGTCTGTCAAATCAACGTCAATTACAGATTATGGGATATCAAGTGTCGAGTTATCTGCCAATGCGACTAACTTTTTTCCTGAAGATGTAGAAATTACAAATTCTAAAATCGAACTAAAAATGAGTAAAGAAAGATCTTCTAACTCAGGTGGTATATCTGGATTAATAGAGTCTATAGGATTGCCCTCATGGACACTAGCCTTGTTGTTCTTATTTTCTCTAGCAGGAGTATTCGTCTTAGGTATCCGAATGAGGAGGGATTCTCAAAATCTGATGTCTTCAGAAGAAGAACTCATACCAAAAGGGTCTGCTCTTTTATCCGGCACTTCTGCAGAACGACGCAATGCCGCTCTTGACACCTCTTTAGGGTCGGGAGATACTATGACTGGAGGAGTTAGTGAAGATGAAATACAGGCTGCAATAGCTGCTTCTGGGCCGCCAAAACTATCACTTGCTCCTGAAGGTTCAGCGCCATTACCTTTGGGTGGTTTACCTGAAGGTTGGACTATGGATCAATGGCAATCTTATGGTCATCTGTGGTGGGAGCAGAATCAACCTTAGTTAGGGTTTGACTTATCACTATGACCTTTCCCCACAGAGTTATGAAAGGTTCGATAGTATTGTTTGGTCCTCCTGGTGCAGGTAAGGGTACGCAGGCAAGTAGGATAGTCAATTTAACCTCAAAACCACAAGTATCTACTGGAGATATGCTCAGAGAAGCAGTATCTTCAGGAAGTAAGATGGGTTTGGCAGCTAAAGTTTTCATGGAAGCAGGGGAATTAGTGCCAGACGATGTAATAATTGGTCTCATCAATGAAAGACTTACTCAGGATGATGCATCAGGTGGTGTTCTTTTTGATGGCTATCCTCGTACCATTACTCAGGCCGAAGAACTCGCCAAAATAGTCCAAGTTAGTGCAGTAATTTCTATCGAAGTTCCCGATGATTCAATAGTTGAAAGAATTGTTGGCCGTCGTATGGATCCAGAGACTGGTGCTATTTATCATACGAAATTTAACCCCGCCCCTGAGTCAATTTCTCAGCGTCTAATTCAAAGAAAAGATGACAATGAATCGACTGTAAGGACGAGATTATCTGCATACCACGAGCAGACGTCACCTCTTGCTGGTTGGTATGAGAGCCAAGGGCTCCTGATACGAATTAATGGAAACCAATCTATAGAAGATGTAGGTAATGAAATCATCTCTCGCCTATCTAATTAACGTGATTATAATGCCGGCTAGAAAACGCTCGAAAGACTCAAAACGTCGAAAAAATCGTTCTTCAGAAGCGATTAATAAGTTATCCGAGCTCGTTCTTTCTCCCGACAAAAACTCTCACAGAATCAGAGATGTTGCAGCGAGAGATATACTTAGATTAAGTAAAAGGCATGGTCAAAGTAATGAATCTATTTCTCGCATTCTGATTTGCAGGTCTTGTGAATCAGTTATGAGATTCGGAAGAGATTCACGTATCAGGATAAGGAAGCAATCAGTGATTACAACTTGTCTAAGGTGCGAAAATAAAACCCGGAAACCACTATAAAATGGATGTAATATTATGAATATACCGAATGCAATCAAAAGAAATGCCATGGATAGTAGTTTAGAAATCACTATTCGAGTAGGTAAACTTGGAATTAACGATTCAGTAATTGATGAATTAAAACAACAATTGAAGAAGCGTAAATTAGTCAAGGTGAAAGTAAACCAAGGGGTAGCCAATGGGTCTTCAGAAAGAAAAGAGTTATTTTCTTTAATTTCATCTTCATCTGAGTCTACATTGGTGTTCCAGAGAGGGAATATCGCAGTTTTCTGGTCCGGCATGTAATGGCAGTAATAATTTAGTACACCAGTAGTTTACACGGTGAGATATTTAGAGGTAATGCATTACGCAAGTTCATGTCTAAGAACGCCCGAGGCCTTCATCCTCGTTTAATCATGTTTCAGTTATCTGCATTCTTTGTTTCAGTAATTTTCCCTCTGACAGTTTCTGCTGCTAGTGTTTCGGAAGGTCCTTGGGAGCCTTCCACAATGCCAAGTTGGGCAGTTCCAGTAGCAATATCGATACTCGTGGCTGTTTATGGCTTGATAGTTTTCGAAGTTGTTCACCGGGCACTGGCAGCCGCATTGGGAGGAATAGCTGCCGTTATTTCACTACACATTGTAGGAAATGGTCCTGATTTGACGGTCATTATGACATGGATAGATTGGGAAACGATTGGATTACTCATAGGTATGATGGTAATGGTCGATATTTTGTCTAAAACCGGCCTTTTTGAATGGGCAGCAGTACAAGCATATGCTCGAAGTGGCGGTTCAATTTGGCGATTAACATTCATTTTATGTATTGTTACTGCTGTATTTTCCGCTTTATTGGATAATGTTACTACAATTTTATTGATAGTCCCAGTTACTATTCAAATATGTCGCGTTCTAAATTTACAACCCGTTCCGCTAATTATTGCTGAAGTCATGTTCTCTAATATTGGAGGTGCAGCAACTCAAATTGGGGACCCTCCAAATATTATCATAGGTGCTCAACTTTCAGCTCAAAGCCTTAGTGGTGGTCCATTAGCTGGACAAGGTATAGGTTTCAGCGATTTCATCATTCATGTGGCTCCGGCGGTTGTAATAGCCATGATACCAGCTTTCTGGCTATTGAGGATACTAGAAAAACCAGGGCTTTCAGGGAATAGGGTAAGGAATGTAGATCTTTTAAGGGCTCAATACGGCATAAAAGATGTCGCTCTTCTTAAAAAATCTGGAATTATATTGATTGGTGTAATCTTATTGTTCTTTTTACATTCGGCCATTCCTCATCCGTTATTGTCCGTGGCTACAATTGCTCTTGGAGGTGCAGTTTTGATGCTTCTTGTCACATCTCCGCACCGTGTCGAAGAACAATTAGATGCAGTTGAATGGACAACAATCATATTTTTCGCGGGATTATTTATAATGATACACGGGCTTGAATATATGGGGTTGATAGAAATGATTGCAGATTTAATTTCTGATACAATATCTAAAGCATCTGCGGACAATAGAGAGATGGTCGCAATCCTTCTTCTTCTTTGGGTCTCTGCAATCGCATCTGCATTCATAGACAACATACCGTATACTGCAACTATGGTTCCTGTAGTAATTAAACTAGCTTCTGATCCAGAATTAGGGTTGGCTCTAGGTCCATTGGCATGGGCCTTGGCGTTAGGTGCTTGCTTAGGTGGTAACGGGACTATCATAGGGGCTTCAGCTAATGTGGTCGCTGCAGGTTTAGCGGAAGATTCTGGTGATGATATATCTTTCAATAGATTCTTCCGTACGGGTTTCCCTATCATGCTACTCACCCTAGTAATATCTACTGTTTATTGTGTCGTCAGATATGCTATTACATGGTCGAATGATGCGTATCCCTTCATAATAATTGCACTGCTTATCATAGGTAGTCTCTCACTTACTCCTATTGTTTACAAAGATATAGAAAGCATAGACATGAGTGATTTTGACTCCGGTAACTTAGACATTGAATCAGAATAATTCGATTCTTTAACTGAGTTTAGCGGCTCCGGTTTTAGATATTTTTCAGTCGAAATAGGTATATTTTCGATTCATTGTTTTCCCAAAAAAATAATTAACTAGCAACTGTATATTCGTTATACTCAGCCTCTTTCATGGGGGAGTCGCAACCCTTTACTTCATATACCAAAGGTAGGTCGGACGGCTGCTTATAGTGCGCTTTGGTACTGCCATGTATCAAGGTTAGTGGTTGAGACTGCTTCGCCCTGCGGGGAGACGGAGTGGTCTGAGATACCAGAATTGATATGCCTGGACACCAGAGGACTCACAATGAGTCCCTGTGTTAAGATAATAAATAGAAAGTGGGAATGTAGAAATTAATAAAATGCTACAACCCGACTGGGGGATGGCTCGGCTCGAGAGCCGAAGAAGGTCGTGACAAGCTGCGATAAGTTGCGGGGAGAGGCATGAATCTCTTGGATCCGCAAATTGCTGAATGGGACCTCCTGGCACTCTGTGCCATTCCTAAATGGAAAGGGAACCTCCTGAACTGAAGCATCTCAGTAGGGAGAGGAAAAGAAATCAAACGAGATACCGCTAGTAGTGGCGAATGAAAACGGTATAGGACAAACCGAATCTTCATGAGAAATCATGAAGAGATGTGGGGTATGGACCATCTGTAGTCTAAGTCATGGAAATAGAAGTCGCCTGGAACGGCGCACCATAGAGGGTGAAAGACCCGTATATGTACGTGATATGATCAAGTGATGAATCCTGAGTATCGTGCGTTGGATATCGCGCGTGAATATGGGAGGCATAAACTTCCAATCCTAAATACTACTCGAGACCGATAGTTGACAAGTAGCGTGAGCGAAAGCTGAAAAGTATCCTTAGCGGGATGTGAAAAGAACCTGAAACCAGTCGGGAACAAGCTGAATAGGCGTGAAAGCGAAGATATGAGCAGCGTCTATTCGTGCGTTTCGAATAATGCCCCTGGGAGTTCTGATTAATGGCGAGGTTAAGGAGTTGAACTCTGAAGCCGAAGGGAAACCGAAAGGTCCGCAGCCGCTTAGGCGGTGAGGGACTGGGTGTGCTCGCCCGGAGTCATTAGTGGGAGACCTGAAGCCTATCGATCTATGCCTGGCCAGATTGAAGCCCGATGAAAGTTGGGTGGAGGATCCAACCGTTGCTGATGTGCAAATCGCTCGGATGAGCTGGGTATAGGGGTGAAAGTCCAATCGAGATGGGCAATAGCAGGTTCCGCGCGAGACTACTCGCAGGTAGATCTTCGCAGAGATAGATTACGATGTAGAGCACTGATTGGGTATTTAGGGGGAGCGATCCCTCGGTACGCTGTCAAACTCCGAAGTTGTAATCGTCGTAGAAGCGAGGAGTGAGCCACGGTGGGTAAGCTACCGTGACGAAAGGTGAAGAAACCAGCTCAGTGTTAAGGTCCCAAAATTACAGTTAAGTGTTAATTACAAACGGAGTCCGTGGTCGAAGACAACTAGAAGGTGGGCTTAGAGGCAGCCATCCTTGAAAGAGTTCGTAACAGATCACTAGTCAAGCTTGCGGGCCCGAAAAATGGACGGGACTAAAACTGTATACCGATACACTGATCCTTCGAAAGAAGATGAGGTAGCGCGGCGACATGCTCGGGTAGAAGCTCGGTTTTGAGATCGGGTGGACCGTGTATGTATGAGAATCTAGGGAAGAGTAGCAGCATAGTGCGGTGAGAATCCGCACCACCGAAGGGGTAAGGGTTCCTCGGCAATGGTTATCAGCCGAGGGTTAGCCGATCCTAAGGTCATTCCTAACCGAAATGATCGAAAGGGAATTGCGTTAATATTCGTAAGCCCCTCTTACATTAATGGTGACGGCTTGGGCTAGTTTATGCGCATCAGTCATGGTGCGTCGAAGCGTTCAATAATCGAATGGAGAACCGTAATGGTGAGAAGTTCGAGAAGACGTGAGCAAAAGATAGATGAGGCCTAGGTCCCATGAAAAGCCGTAAGAGGTGATCGTACCAAGATCTGACACAGGTACCCAAGGTGAGAAGCCTAAGGTGTGACGGGCAAAGTATCGTGAAGGAACTCGGCAAAATCGCTCTGTAACTTCGGGAGAAGGAGTGCCAGGTTCGAGAGAACCTGGTCGCAGTAACAAGGGGACTCCGACTGTTTAATAAAAACATAGCCGACTGCTAGTTCGAAAGGATGTGTATAGTCGGTGAATCCTGCTCAGTGCCGGTATCTGAAATCGGGTTTCAACCTGATGAAGGACCGGTAAACAGCGGGGGTAACTATGACCCTCTTAAGGTAGCGTAATACCTTGTCGCTTAATTGGCGACTTGCATGAATGGCACAACGAGAGTCCCACTGTCTCCACGATACGTCCGGCGAAATTGACTATTACTGGCGCACAGTCCAGTAACCTCAACCTGCAAGCGAAGACCCCATAGAGCTTTACTACAGCCTGGCGTTGAATAATCGCACACTATGTGCTGAGTAGACGGGAGATGTTGATCATCTGGACGCCAGTTCAGATGGGAGTCGTCCATAGAGACACCGTCCTTAGTTTGTAATTATTCTAACTCTTTTAGAGAACACCGTTTGGTGGGTAGTTTGGGTGGGGCGCCACGCGCCCGAAAATATAACAGGCGTGCCCAAAGGTCAGCTTAGGTGGTTCAGTCTCCACCGTTAACCGTAAGGGGAAAAGCTGGCTTGACGTGGATCGGACCAATAACGATCGACGATGCGAAAGCAGGGCCTAACGAACCAATCTACCTCATTTATGGGGGTGATTGATAACAGAAAAGTTACCTTGGGGATAATTGAGTTGTCACCAGCAAGAGCACATATCGACCTGGTGGCTTGCTACTTCGATGTCGTCTCTTCCCAACCTCCTGGTGCAGCAGCTGGGAAGGGTGGGGTTGTTCGCCCATTAAAGGGGATCGTGAGATGGGTTTAGACCGTCGTGAGACAGGTTTGTTGCTTTGTGGTTGAGGCGTATCAGATGCCTGATCGGAAGGGTCCTTTAGTACGAGAGGAACGAGGACTCGGAGCCACTAGTTTACCAGTTGTCCGACAGGGCAATGCTGGGTAGCCACGCTCCAGTGGATAAGAGCTGAAAGCATCTAAGCTCGAAGTCATCCGAAAGACGAGGCATCTCAGGGGACTCATAGAAGATGAGTTTGATAGACAGCGGGTGTAAGTACCGAGGGTTCGCCCGAGGTATTCAGCCCAGCTGCACTAACCCCCCGAGCATTCATCAATTTCTACACACCAATTTTTTAAAATTAAATTAATACAGGGCTCTATTGTGGGCCTCTGTCCAACAGTCATATCAATTCATCAAATTCGAAAGAGAGTTGTGCACGGCCATAGCGAAGGGGTACTACCCGGTCCCATCTCGAACCCGGAAGTCAAGCCCTTCTGCGTCATTTCTTGTACTGTGGTGCGAAAGCCCACGGGAACGTTTGTCGTTGTGCCACACTCTCTTTCCTCCCCGCACAAATTATAACAATCATGGGCGTAGCCATAAAAATGTGGAGGCAATAGTATGACAATATCAACAGGAGATATACTAGGCCATTCTCAAGTCGGCGTTTATCTAAGTGTAGTTGGAAATAATTTATTTTACCCAGCATCTCTTGATAAGTCAGTAATTGAAGAAATAGCACAAGTTTTCGACATTGAAATGAATCCATTATTAATTGGTGGTTCTGCTTTAATTGGTAGTCTCATATGTGGTAACAGTAAAGGGATTGCTGTAGCGGATATTGCTACCGAAGAAGATCTCGACATCTTATCTAGTTATGGAGAGGTTGTAATTCTAGAGAGTGGCGTAAATGCAGCAGGTAATTTACTTGAATGCAATGATTTCGGCGCTGTAGTCAGCAAATCAATCCCTAACCCAGGGGTTGAATTGATTGGAGAGATACTCGGTGTCAAAACCTCTAGAGTTAGGGTCTCGGGTCAAGATACAGTTGGTTCACTACTTGTAGCCAATAACAAGGGAATTTTAGCACATCCTGATATTACAAGTTACGAGGTTAGTGAAATTGAGAAAACTATGGACGTACCAGTAATGGTGGGCACTGTATGTTTTGGTTCTCCTTACGTGGGTGCTGGTTGTGTTACTTCAGATACTAACGCACTAGTAGGTTCGGGGTCGACAGGTCCTGAATTGAATAGAATTGAAGATGCTTTAGGTCTTATTTGATTATATTGCAGTAGGAGCCACGTGATCATCTCCTTTGTTGTCAGTTTTTCTCACTCGATTCCATACATTTTTCATCAATAATTCATGATGTAACTCACAATAATGGAATCTTTTATATGCCTCTCTGAATGAATAAGCTTTGTTGCCAGTTGAAACTAGAAATCCTTCTGGCGATAAACGACTGATATTGCTACCAATCTCTGTACATTCTTCATAATCGCAACTATTCATATTCTTCCGCCTGACTATACCTTAATTGAACTTCTCTAATTTTTGCTAATATCCTTCGGTTCTATTACGATCAATGGCATATTAGCTTCAATACTTTCTCCAGATAGACAATTTATCTCAATAATTTCTCCTGATAACGGTGCTTGAATCTCATTTTGCATTTTCATTGCCTCTAGTATCATTACAACTTGGCCCTGCTTAACTATATCTCCTAATTTGACATTTAATGAGACTATTTTTCCAGGTATTGATGAAGATATTTTTCCTGACAGTTTTCTTTTACTGCCTCCTCTTTTCCTCTTTTTTGATGAATTTGTAGAATTTCCTTGATCTATTTTAATTGAGAAATTAAAACCTTCAATTTCAACATCCCAATTCTCCCCCTTTTTTTCAAGTATCACCTCAAATTCTTCTCCATCTACTGTGACCTTTCTTTTTTCAGACATAATATCACCTCGACGTGCTTCTTTTCGACTTAGATCTAAACAAATTTCTTCTGCCTATCAATGTCCTTCTATGGTCTATTGACCATTCTTTTCCTTTCTCTCTATATGTCGATGGAGTTAGAAATTCTCCTTCAGAGGAATGCAGAATTACCGCTGCAATAGCGACTCTTCTAAGAAAATCCTTCCTTTCCTTCTTTTTTATCATTAATAATCCTCACAATGGAATGTTCCCATGTTTTCTTGCCGGTCTACTTTCTTCCTTATCTAAAAGTGCTCCAAGAGCCTTTGTAAGTACTTTTCTAGTTTCTCTTGGCTGAATTACATCATCTAGATAACCTAGAGCAGCAGCTTGGTAAGGATTGGCAAATGTTTCATTATAATCATCCACGAGCCTCTCTCTTTCTTGTTCAGGATTTCCTGCAGTATTAATTCTCCTTTTATGGATTATTTGCACTGCTCCATCTGCTCCCATTACAGCGAGTTGAGCACTTGGCCACGCTATATTATAATCTCCTCTAATATGCTTCGATGACATTACGTCATATGCGCCACCATATGCTTTTCTCGTAATTACAGTGATTTTTGGCACAGTTGCTTCAGCATATGCATAGAGTAATTTTGCTCCATGACGTATTATCCCACCCCACTCTTGATTCGCTCCAGGTAGAAAACCAGGTACGTCAACTAGAGTTACAATTGGTATATTAAAAGCATCACAGAATCTCACGAATCTTGCTGCCTTTACTGAAGCATCAATATCTAGGCAGCCTGCCAATACTTTAGGCTGATTGGCTACTACTCCTACCGTGTGACCCCCTAGTCTCGAATAACCAACAATGATATTCGGTGCAAAGTCGGCTTGAACTTCTAAAAACGCACCGTCGTCTACTATTGATTCTATTACATTCAGCATATCGTAAGGTTGTGTCGGGATTTCTGGTATTAGATCGTCTAATTCTTCACAAATCCTAGAAAGGGGGTCATTAGTAGGTAATACAGGAGGTTTTTCAAGATTATTTGAAGGTAATAATTGAATTAATTCTCTCACGACTTCTAGTGCTTCGTCATCATTTTCTGCTGTGAAATGCGTCACTCCTGATTTCGTGGCATGAGTAGATGCTCCACCTAAGTCTTCAAAGGACACTTCTTCATTTGTTACTGTTTTAATCACTTCAGGTCCTGTAATAAACATATGAGATGTTTTATCTACCATAATTACGAAGTCGGTGATTGCTGGAGAATATACAGCACCTCCTGCACATGGTCCCATAATTACTGAGATTTGTGGAATTACTCCACTTGCTCGGACATTTCTGAAGAATATCTCTGCATAAGAACCTAAACTCGCTACACCTTCTTGAATTCTAGCACCTCCACTATCATTTAATCCAATGACTGGCGCTCCTGTTTTTAGAGCCATATCTAATATTTTACATATTTTCAAGCCATGCATTTCTCCTAACGAACCTCCATATACAGTGAAATCTTGTGCAAAACAATAAACAGTTCTACCATTAATAGTCCCATGACCACACACAACTCCGTCACCTGGTATGATATTCTTATCCATTTCAAAATCTCTGCACCTATGTTCTACTAGAGAATCAACCTCCATAAATGAATTTTCATCTAGCAATTGTTCTATTCTTTCTCTAGCAGTCAATTTCCCTTTCGAATGTTGGGCGGCAATCCTATTTTGCCCCCCTCCTGCCTCAGATTGGGCTTTTCTTCGACGGAGATCGTCGATACGTTCCTTTACGCCTGACATGTGATAATACATGATTGGTGAAAGCCACCCAATTAGCATTACTCATGGGGGAACTCCCAAAGTTCAGTAAATCGGTTGTTTGAAATCGTTTGACCGCTCGGACAAGTTTGTATGGGTATGCGTATTGTCGTTGCGAAGCCGGGTCTTGACGGTCATGATCGTGGTGCCAAGGTTATTGCTCGTGCATTACGCGATGCAGGACATGAAGTAATTTATACAGGTCTGAGGAGAAAACCTTCAGAGATAGTACGTGTAGTTATGGATGAAGATGCAGTTGCTGTGGGACTTTCTACCTTATCTGGTGCTCACAATGTACTGATACCCAAAGTCTGTCAAGAATTGATATCTAATAAGATGGGTGATATTGTAGTATTTGCAGGGGGCATTATTCCTGAGTCAGATAGAGATTTTCTTCACTCTTTGGGTGTGAGGGCTATTTTTGGCCCCGGCACATCTACTACTTCAATAATCAAATTTCTAGAAACTATCTCTGAGCGTAGAAAAAATAACTTAGAAGTAGGTGTAGGGGAAGATTCTAGGTGGAGATGGGATTGATTCAGGAAAGTATTAATCTCGCTATAAGTGGTAATAGGAGAGAATTAGCCAGGTTGTTATCTTCTATAGAATCTGGCGATACCCTACCTCTTGAGCCTTCAAAATCTTGGGTACTAGGCGTTACCGGGCCACCAGGGGTTGGCAAATCTACTCTAATTGGTAGAATGATAGATGAGTGGGTAAGTAGAGGGGAAAAAGTTGCAGTATTGGCTGTAGACCCCTCATCTCCTAAAAGTGGAGGTGCATTACTTGCTGATCGTATGAGGATGTCTTCTGCGGATTCTAGCAAATCGGTATTTGTACGTAGTTTAGCCACTAGGAACCACCCTGGTGGTTTGGTTCCATTTTTAGATTCCATGATTAATCTACTTAGTTTATGTGGCTGGTCAAGAATTATCATTGAAACAGTGGGTAGTGGACAGTCAGAGATTCGTATTGTCGCATTTGCAGACAGGGTGATGTTAGTAGATGGCCCCGATCGAGGAGATATTATTCAAGCAGAAAAGGCAGGGATAATGGAATTAGCGGATTTAATTGTGATCAATAAATCGGATTTACCCAATGCCCTGAATGCATCTAATTTTGTCAAAAACTCATTTAGTTACTCAGATAAAGATAGTAACAAGCTGGTTCTTCTAACCTCGGCATTGAATAATGATGGAATTTCTAATTTAATAAATGAGATAGAGAAATTAAAAATCAATAATGAAAGAAATTCTCTTAGAATGAAAGAAAGACTACTTTCAGCATGGGATTATTTGCTACTTTCCAATCCTTCTTTCAATGATATATTATTAGACCTAGAGTCAGGAAAGATAAATCTCGATGAGGCATTGGGCAGACTTTAATGATTGATTCTAATGGAGATAAATCTATGACAGACAATGAAATACCAATAGATATCGATCATGCCAAGCACTCTGTAGGTGGACTTGGTGGCCATTTTTTCAGAAGGTTCACTCATGTTTTCATGGCGATAGTTCCTATATTGTATTTCATCAAAGGAGAGAATCTCGCTGATTTTTTTTCTCTAACTCCAAATGAACTTGTAACCTATGCGTGTCTGAGTTTAGTATTCCTTGAAATGATAAGATTATATTTTGGAATAATAATTGTTGGTCAAAGAGAATATGAAGCAAAACAAATATCTGCCTTAGCATGGGGTGCTTTTGCAGTATGTTTAGCATTATTATTATCGCCCGGTTCTGATAGCTCAGAAGGGATGAAATCAGGTCTCTATGCGGCTCCTTTGATATGGGGTTTGACATTTGTAGATCCGATCATGGGTGAAATAAAACGATCTAAAAGAGGCCTTAAAGCCGCTATATTAGGCGGTTTAGCGGTATCATATATGATCTGGTTTGGTAGTTCGTACTTCTTGGGTACTCCTTTCTTAGCCTCATTAATTCTGGCTCCGCTGACAGTATTAGGTGAATTGCCAAGTGTTAAATGGATAGATGATAATGCAACCATGGTATTACTCCCATTAATTGCATTACTTATTTTAGAATCGTTTTTCTGAAATCTCATGGCGTCATGTTTACAGTCTTATTACTTCTCGAACGTACGATACACATGGATGATGAAGAGCAAAACCAAATCGTTGAATCGTCACTTTCACAAAATACCTACGTTATGGTATGGGTTATTGCCTCATTGGCATCCTTAGGGATATATGTAATTTATTTCTAGTTCAGCACTTGTAACTGGTTAGCTTAAATAACAGTGTATAGCAGGCATATTTGTGTGCGGTATTGCTGGCATTTTAGGCAATGCCGACCTATCTATTTCCAACTCCATGGCGGCGTGCTTATCTCATAGAGGGCCAGATGGATTCGGAGGATATGTAGATGAGGTGGGTAAAGCTGGTGTCACCCTATCTCAATCTCGTTTAGCGATTGTAGATATTAATGGTTCGTGGCAACCGATTAAATCTGATCACGGTTGTGTTTTAGTTCAAAATGGAGAAATTTATAATCATACTAGAATTAAGAATTCAATATCTAATTATCCTTGGCAAACTTCTGGTGATGCCGAGACTATACTTGCTCTACATAGAAAATTTTCATTTAACAATGTAAAACCACCTTTGATTCCAGTAGGTAAGAAAGTAGGAGGTTTGTTCCGCACTAAAAATGCCGATATTGATGGTAATAGTGCAGAGAAGCATAAATCATGGATTTCAAAATTAGATGGCGTTTGGGGATTTGCAATATGGGATCCTCTATCTCGTGAACTAATTCTTTGTAGAGATCCCATGGGTGTCAAACCTTTATTCAGAACAATACTTCCTGACGGAACACTTCTTTTTGGTTCTGAAATAAAATCATTTTATGCTCATCCTGACTTTATTTCAAAACCCGATATTAACTCACTAGCAGTTAGATTGGCATATGAATACCCTCTTGATTATACAACTTTATTTTCAGGTGTTACATCAGTAGCTCAAGGGACAATCGAAACTTGGTCATTGGATATTAATGGTAGGGCTGTATTAACTGGGGTATCTAGATACAATCAAGAAAATATTTCTCCTGAAAATTTTTGGGATCCAAAAACCGGAGCGAAAGAGTTGCTGGATACACTTTATTCTAGTGTAGAAGATCGAATGATGTCTGATGTTCCAATAGGATTAGTCCTTTCAGGAGGCTTAGATTCAAGTTTATTGGCAGCCATAACGCAAGATATTGCAAATTCTTCGGGAAGCTCTGTTCCTGAATGTTGGACCGTAGCAGGAGATGAAGACAACCCAGATATGATTGCTGCAATAGAAGTTGCACAAAATCATGAATTAAAACACCATAAAATAATAATAGATAAAGATAAATTTTGGGATGTTTTACCTAATTTTGTTTGGAGTGGTGAAGATCTTGATGTTTCTGTACTTTTCTGGCAGCCATTATTTGAAAGTATGTCCAACCAAGTGAAAGTTGGTATTTGTGGGCAAGGTGCTGATGAATTACATGCAGGGTATTCGAGGCATAAGAATCTGTCAGAACATGCAAGATTAATTGATGAACGTTTATCTTTATTTGGAGATATATCTATTGATAAAAATCATATTGGAGCAGGTCAACCATGGATTGATAATAATTTTTCTGCCAAGGATAAATTCTCGAATCTCAGAGATGCACTACAGTTTGAATTAGATAGAGGACAATTGACAAATTTTCAACTTAGATTGGGAGATAGACATAGCATGGCTTTTGGTGTAGAGGCAAGGGTTCCATTCTTATCAACAAAGCATAGGAATGAATCGCATAAAATACCTTTAGACTGGAAATTAAGTGGTTTAGATGAGAAGATGGCTCTAAGAGAGGCGGCTAATTTAACTAAATTACCTAAACATATAGTCAGTCGGCCGAAAGTACCCGCGGGGACAGCAACCACTCCAAATATTATTAGTGATTTAATATCTGAATTAACACCTCACGCTCTAGAATGGGCTAATGATTATGGGCGTTTAACTCCTATTCTTATCAATCAACCAGATATGGCCATAGGCATGAGGATTTTCCACGCTATGCATTTCACTGATAATAAAAATGGCATTAGAAAAGGTAATGTAATGGATTTAGTTGATGATGTTAGTGATTGGAATAGCCTTTAATAATATATTTCCTCTTTCTACTATTCTTTTGGATCTTCTAAAACGGTCTTTTCCCCTGAATCAATTTCAATGCCTTCCATGCCGACAATCTCATAGTTTGATGGAAATAATGCAATTGCAACGCCTGCAACTATGCAGAATAATGCCATATAGAACTTGGCTTGAACCATCATCAATTCTAACCCTATAACAACAAGTAAAAGTCCTCCTAGATTTGAAACCCAAACTAAGGTTTTGAATGTTGAGAGTGATACTCCAGTACTATTTCCAGTCCTTTTAGGTCCAAATTCTGCTCCAAATCTTAGTGGGTCTTCTTCTTCCATCATATCACCTGTCTATCATTATTATCGCGTCCGTAGGGCATGCTAAAACACAAAGTTTGCATCCAGTGCAAGGGTCTCTTAATATTCTGGCCTTTCTATTGACTTCAATATTCATTATTGGGCTTGCTAAAGGTTTGTCATAAAGTTCGATAGCATCATCATCACAAACAATTGTGCATTGATCACATCCTATGCAAAGTTCTTCCTTAACCCAAGCTACGGTTTCTTCCCCACCTTTTATTGATGCAATTTCTCCTGCTTTTATTGTATTCAACATAATACGTATTTTTTCTTGTTGTTTTTTACGACGTTCTGAAACATCCGAAGCGTCGGTCATTATGCTTGCGAGAGAATCCTTCTACTCAATACTATGTTTCTAGTAGTCAGATTCATTTCTAACCTTCTTTGCCGAGAAAACATGAATGGTGCGAGCGGACATGAAGTTTGGTGGAAAGATTCTATGGTTCTCCTAGGTCTATCATTACCTGTGTCTTTGTGGCTTTTCATGTCAATTTTTTTATCTTTGAAAGTAGCCTGGATTTCTTTACCTTGTGGTGCTTTGATAGGATTTTTCCTATGGTTAATTGCATTAGGTTACGAAAATCCTAGGATGGCTAAGGCCACATTAATCGGCGTGGCAATTAATATTATACTTGCATTAATGTCTGCTTATTTGGCCTTTTTAGCCTAATTTATTGATTTTTAGCATTTACTTGTCTTGCGAGGAAAGAAACTACATCCAAAATTTCAAAGTCATGTTTTGGATCACCTTCAAATTTCAAGCATTCGAAATGACTGACACATTTAGGGCACGATGTAAGCATTATATCCGCGCCTGTTGCTTTAACCTCATCAAATCTCTGAATTCTTAATGTTCTACTATTTTCATTACATGACATCATGCTTGAAACTCCACAACATAATCCATCTTCCTTTGTATGTTCCATTTCTACTAATTCTACGCCTTCAACTGCTTGAACAAGTTCCCTAGGTTCTTCATAGATGTTCATCTGTCTTCCTAATCGGCAAGGGTCGTGATATGTCACAGTCAAATCTTCTTCGGATTGTAAATTCATATCAAAGCCATTTTCAATTAGATACTCAGTTGTATGCATAACTTTCATATCTTCTAGTTCATAATCCATTGCAAAAGTTTTGAAGCATTCCGCACAAGATGTTACTAACGTATCAATACCTGATTCGCCTAATTTCTTTTGATTGTAAGATTTGAGTTTATCAAATACTTCATCCATACCCTGCCATTTTTGGTCATGCCCACAGCATTTCAAGAAATCTCTTCCCAAGTATGTTACTTCTGAACCCATATCTTCGAAAAGAGTGAAAGCTGCAGTGGTTGTATCTCCAAGGTTCATAGTCCCTTCATTTACATGACTGAAAATCATCTCTTGATCGATATAATCTACGCAACCAGGGTAATACCCTACATTTGAGTCAATAGGGTATTCATCTACGCTGATGAACGCATCGTCTGCGTCCTCTTCTGCTTCTGCTGCTAGGACTGCCTGTAGTACTGTATGTGGAATTTCTGTAGCAGGTGGACCTCCTACGATTAGACTCCTTCTGATGTCTATGTAAGAGTCATAATCTACTAATTGAGGGCAAGCATTAGTGCAAGCAGTACATGTAAGGCATGAATAGAGCGGCACCCCATCATCTTCATTATTCCATGAATTATAGATTATGTTAAGTTTGTCTCCTGCATTGAATAATCTCACTGGACATGCATCGTCACACAAATCACATCCATAGCATTTGTTCATTTCCCATTCATATCCTCTAGCCATACTCCTCATGAGCAGGAAAACCATTGCTCCAACACCTAAGCAGGGTATGAAAAGAGAGTAAATCAATTTCGCATCAAGGCTCTTTGGATTCTTATGATATGTCGGATTATCTACTGTAAGTTGAGTTAATTCACCAGATTCAAGTGTCGTTTGGGATCTCATTAGAGCAGTTCCATCTCCATTTAATAGAAGTGGTTGATAAACAACAGCAGAATAATCTGTAATCATAGAAACTGACTCATTTACTCCACTACTAATGGTGGTGAATTGTAGAGTATAAGATTCTCCTGATTGCAAGTACATTGTGGTTGATGAACAAGAACCCTCTTCAGTCGACCAAATAATTTCGTTATTTGAATCCTTCACAGAAAGTGTTTGAGAGTGAACTCCTGCATCTCTTTCACTAGTTCTGAAATTACAACCCATGTCTGCAGGGACACTATCCATGCCAAAATCTTCCACATTGAATACTATTGAATCAGTAAAAATAATCTCGCTAGATTCTGCATTTCCTGAATATGTTACATCGCCTCGAGCGCCATTACGTCCAATATCTGGTTCAGTATGTTGATTAGCGCCTGAATAATCTATAATCAAATTTTTAGTCGGTTGATATATCCCCCAATCTACCCAATGTATTGCAGGAAGTATACAATAATCAGCAAAATCTTCACCATGAGTTAGTGTTTCCCAAAGTAGTAAATCAGAAGAATCTTCATACGGCAAACATTCATCAGACCATTCTGCCCAAGAGTTTCCTTCCTCAATATGTAGGAGCGTATCTGAAGGTTGAGTTCTTAGTTTATCTAACTCACTTACTTCATCCATTGCACCCAATCCTCCATAGTCCCAAAATCCGGATTCATAAATAGGCCAAGTAACAGCGCATATGAGGAATGCAGCAACAGCGGATCCTACTGCTATTTGTCTCCCCAGTCCGGGGGTTAACCTAGCTCCCAATGCATTAAGGCCGAATTTTCGGACACCAAAATAAATTATTGCAAATATGAATATACCTGTCAAAACCCATGGTATAGCATTGAATACTTCAGCTGTCCATGGTTGTTGTCTCCCACAGAATAAATATCCATGAGAATCTGCCCAACAGTAATTTGACAAATCCTTTGCATATAATTCCAAGAATATATTGATAGAAAATACTGAAATGAACCAAACATGAGCTAAATAAACTGCTCCTGCGGTAGCGAACCAAGGGTCTTCAACTCCTCTTTTTTCTCTACCTGGTAAGAATGGTGGTAGGGCTAATAGGGTAACTGGGATTCCAGTTATTGCAGCTCCCCACCAAGCAGCATTCCAAAATATGTATTCTGCACCAAAGAATGCTCCTATAGGGCCTGCTGGGATAGTAAATGAGGGTAGATATTCACCCCATCTCAAGTATCCATAAGAAAATAATACATACCAATCAGGAAATACGAATCCCGCCTGAGCGAAAGGATCAGCCGCACGGTGTAACGGTGGAGGTATTAACCAACAATAAAATGCAAGTGTAGAAATCATCGATGCTAAAATAATGGTGTCTCTCAAAACTTCTGAAGGCCAAAATGGATGACCCATATGCGGTCTTCTTCTTTCTTGGTCACCTTCGATTAGGCCATCTCTTTCGCTGACATATACGTCTGCAATCCTACCAAACCTCTCAATTAATCCCATATCTTACAACTCCTCTAATGCGGTTCTGCAATTCCTTGAACCCAAACTATGAATAAATGAGCAATAATCAATGTTGTTACTATTACTGGAAGAATAAATACGTGTAAAAAGTACATTCTAGTTACAGTTTGACCAGAAAGCGAAGTCCCTGCGAACATTGCCTTAGCTACCCATCCTCCAATAAGTGGCGTTGATGTTGCCATATTTATTCCAATAGTAGCTGCTCCGAATGCTAGGCTGTCCCATGGCAAAAGATATCCAGAGTATCCAAAGAATATTGTGAAAAACATTAATGCAACCCCAATAAGCCAATTTAATTCTCGAGGGTTTCTGTATGCTCCAGTGAAGTATACTCTACACATATGTAAGAATACTGCTGCAACCATGAAATGTGTTGCCCAATGATGTATCGATCTAATGATATATCCAAATGGTAATTGAGTCATAATAAATTCCATTGATGAATAAGCTGGTGTAGGGTCTCCTTCACCACCTGGTACGTAGTAAAGTCCGAGAACGGTTCCGGTAATTACTAATATTACGAATGCAAGGAATGAAATCCCTCCTAGGCAATATAGTGGATACCAGTACCAAATAATCCTTAATTTATATTTTTCAGCATGCGTTAGAGGCATTTGTCTATGCATGCTATGGTATGCATTCCTACTCATACCCCAATAATCTTGTATCCTAAATCTTGTATCTAGCCAAGAAAATGCCCATAAAAATAATTTTTCAGCTAGTCCCATGCCAGATGCACTAGTTTCGACTGCTCGCAGAATATCTTTTCTTGGCAAATCTTCTCTCTCTTTACGCAGCGTAAAAGCTACTAAGACAACAACGATTGCTATAAAAAGCCATAAAAACCAAAATTGTATCATATTTTCACCTCAAGAACAGTATGCATACCAGTCTACAAAGTCTGGTAAAGCCTCTATCATATCTCCATTAAGAACAAATGGCACCAATGGCATCCCATTAGGTGCTGGTCCTCCTACTTTTTTTATCCCAATGTAATCAAAAGGAGTCCCTCTCCCCATGCTGTTCTTCTCTATGGCAGTCGGATCAAATCTACTAGAGTGACAAATACAAAATAATTTATTCCCACCTGATTCAGTTCCTCCCGCCTCCCAACTATCGTTAGTGTAATCATTAGTTACAAGTTGCCAACCTGGTATGCAGCACAAATGAGGGCACCTTGAAAAGACAATAATTAAATTGTCATGTATTGAAAGAGATGAATATTCGGGTTTTTCAGTAACTTCAAACCCTGATCCTACATATTTCCCTCCATCGCTGTAACCTTCTAAATATTGGAATCTTGGTTTATTTGATGCCAATCCGCTACCTTTGTTTTCATCATCTGGGACATAAATGACATTGACAGGCATCCCTGACCAAACACCTTGTGCTCCGGTCATACCAGTATTGCTGTTTGCAGATGCCTGTACGAAAGCATCGTAACTCATGGGTTGAAGATGGCTGTCTCCATACCAAACAGTATCTTCTGCACCTGTTGGGACCCAGAATCTAACTGCTGAGTCGCCTCCTGATGAGCTTGCTTGCCCCATCAATAAAGATGCGAATCCTATACTGCCTAAGCTAGCCATTGTAATGACTCCTGCAGCAGTATTAAAGGAATATCTAAGAAAATCTCTTCTGTCAATTAGGTTTGACTTTTCTTGTCCGTGGTCATCTGACTCAGTTAGAGGGCGTAATCTAAAATTCCTACTCATATTCAAACCTCGTATTTCTTCCAACCTTCTGAATCATTTGGAGTTATGTATTTATTTCTTCTATGTTTTATTATCACAATGTCAGGCATTACAAATCTAAGGTAAACAATACCCATTATAATCAAAGTTGTCAAAGTCATAGCCAAAAATAATGATAAAAGTTGTTGGTCCCAGTGGTTGTAAAGGCCGTAACTCAATGAACCTGCCCAAAACAAAGTCCACATTAACCCCCATAGCCCTACTAATACGACCATTATCGAGTCACCTGCTGGTGACAAACTAGATCTCACAATAGTTCCTGCATCTGGTTCATTGAATACCCCATGATCAACTGCTGAAAGATAATTGTCTTCACTTAATTCAATGCCTTCCAATGCAGAGCGAGCATCTATAATGGATACTTCACCTGATTTTACTTGTTTCAGCAATTTTAGTACGAGATCATCATTCATATTTGATCACCTCTTCTCTCATGCTTAATTCTTAATCTTAAAAGATTAGATCTTCCAGTGTAGTTAGCTGAAAATCCATATCTTAAGAAGAATCCACAGAAAATAATTACTATTATCACCGCGAAAAATCCTAGTAATCCTAGCCAGTGTGCTCTCAGTGCCGCTCCCATGTGGTGTAAATCTACATGTGAATCAGTAGGTGCAGGTGGCGTAATTTCACCATTTCCTGAAAATACTGTTCTTGTTTTTTCATTGTCTTCACCCTCATCGAGAGTTATGGTTAATCTATTCCATCGGTCTAGTTCTGATGGTATGGCATCTCCGTTAACTGTATTGCCTGCAATCCAAAATTGCACTGGCCCATTGTCTACTGATTCAGGAGCAGTCCATGCTATGTTCCATGTCCTATCTTCGGTTTTTGATCCGGAATTTGTATGAGTCAAACTATCTAATTCCTCTTCCCAATTCTGAACATCTGACTCTGAACCAATTCCTGCAGCCAGAGTCCCTCCAGATACTTTCATCGAAAACCCTCCTGTTTGCTCTCCTCCTATTTCTGCTCCACCTATTAATTGTAGTGTCAATTCATATGTTTTACCTGACTGATAATGGTATGGCACATGGTCTAATACTACTGTTACTGAATTATCTGGTTCCTCTGCGTGACATGTACATCCCGCTAATGCGACATTCCCTTTCCCTTCGGGATCCCCTCCAATTCCAGTATGATATGCTTGAGTCGTAGTCGCCAAAAACAGCGCTACAATAGTCAAAATCAAAGCACGACGGGTTATGAGATTGATACTGCTCATATTCTATCACCAATTGACATGCCTCGCCACCTGAACAAGGGATATTAACGTTCCAGTTAGAGCCCTTCAGAGGCTCATCTTTTATTCTAGATTTTTGAGCGCCAATCCTCGCGAAACCTCAAACCAAAAGTTGCGTTGGGTTGGACGCATGGCGAGTCCTCCTTGGAAAAATATTTACAATTTGTCAGACGACCAACTAATTCTTTTAGATGAAGCTGAAAATGCTATAGAGAAGATGGATTTAAGCAAGGCTGAATCAATGCTTTTGAAGATGAACGATACATCACCTAATTGTGTCCCGATATTGAATGTTTTAGCTCACATGTATGGGCGACATCTTTCAGATTTCGAATCAGCAGTTGAGTTTTATACACAGGTGTTAGAAATTGAACCAGATAATGCTTGGGCTCGAGATGAAAGACGTAAATATAGTAGATATTTGTCATATGATTGAAGTATATCTAAACACTAGTCCTCATTCTAGGGCATATGCAACAAGGCGCATTATTGATAGTTGGAGTAGGCGGTCTCGGATGCCTATGGGCCGAAAGATCACATTCTCGATGTTCACAATTTTCTGATTTATTGCTAATTGATGCTGATGAAGAAACATTCACTGGATCCCCTGAAGCTCATTGTTTACATCTGGATGCTTCAGGTGAAGCACGTGGTACTGCTGCTCTACCTAAGTTGGCAAAGCACCGTCTTAAAGAGGGTTTAGGTGATATTCAGCCATTACTTGATAACGCTGAATTAGTAGTAATTCTAACTTGCCTCGGTGGCGGTGTGGGTTCGGGAGCATCTTCGGAATTCGCTAATTTAGCTAAGAAATCAGATTGCCTAGTTGTCTCAATAGTAGGCTTCCCATTCGCCGAGCAACCTATGAGATATCAGTTAGCAGAAGAAAATTTCCCCTCTCTTTATGAAAATTCTAATGTATGTATTAGATTGAGTCTTGAAAGGCTCTCGTGGCAGGCTAGGCAAAGAGATCTTGACTGGAAAGAGGGAGCCGGATGGATTGAAGAATTAGTGGAGGGACTATTGATGACATTTGCAAATGTTGGTAAGATAAATCTCGATTTAATGGATTTCAGAACAATAGTCGAGAGGCCAGGGGATGCTACGATTTTAGTTGGTTCAGGTTCTAACAACTCTTTATCGGATGTAGTCAAAAAAGCGAGACAATCACCATTGTCTGACTTATCGGTAGATGGGGCCAAAGGATGTTGGATTCAAGTAGAAGGCGGTCCAGATATGACGATATATCATCTCAACCAAGTCACAGACGAGTTTGTTTCTAGATTAGATCCTGATTGTCAAGTTTTATTGGGTGCTAGAGCGAGTGATGAAATGATTGGTAGGATAAGAATAGTTGCAGTAGTAAGTGGCCTTTGAAGACAATAATTACCGTTTAGTTCCTTAACTATGACCTCTCCCAAGGGGTATGGCGAAGTTGAATAAGGCAGCCAGAGGGAAGCATCGGTGGATTGGTTTCCTGACTTTTAAGGGAGAAATGTCTCGCGCGGATTGTGAAATCATTCTTTCTGAAATATTACCTTCAGTTAAGTGGAAACTTTTTGATTTTAAGAAAATTGAGGGAGTGTATACAGGTATCATTAAAGTGCCTCTTGAGTCATATGAAGTCTCAATTCAATTGATTAATGAAGATCAACTATTGGAAACATTAACTTCATCAGGGAAAATAAACCTAGTTAGGCAGAGATTAGGCTTAAAATAACCATTCTAAAGAATCTATGTCTCGTATGTTTAGTTGTTGATGTCCAGTAGTGGTTAATAATTCTCCATTACTTTCTAATTTTAAGACCCGGTGACTTTTTTGATTCTTTTTGAGACTATACCCTCTGGATAATAATTTCGACAAATTCCTCCATGCCTCTGCTATATTTTTTGATTCTTCGGATTGATATCTCAGCAATGGGTGATGTTCCAAAAAAGATGATAATTCTGTATCAATAATTCGGAATAATTCATCTAATTTTAATCCCATTGACTTCTGTTTCCAACCTCCGATTTTCAGTTCTTCTACATAGTCGTCGAATTGATTTATTCCTAAACCAATTCTTAAATTATCGTTTACCGAATCCATCTCAATCAAAATTCCTCCAATTTTTTCCCCTCTGGAATTAACGATGTCGTTAGGCCACTTGCAATATTGATCCAGTATGTTAGCGATTTTAGAGCCTATTAGTACTTGCAATAATCCTGGATCGATGGCTTCTAGTATTGTTTTCCTGATACTCCAAGTGGCCAAAAGATCTTGATATTTTGAGATCCATGATGATCCTCTTCGTCCTCTCCCTCCAGTTTGTTTTTCAGTGATAACTCGCTGCCACCCTTTTTGAGGCAATTTTTTTGCTTCATCCATGGTTGATTCGCATTGTTTTAGTTTCTTTACTGGGTCTCCCAAACCTGGTTTCCAATATGCTAAAACTTCTAATTTTTCATCGAATAACCATCTAGAATCCAGCACTCTATGAGACCATCCAAAATCTGTCCAATGAATAGTTTTACTGGGGCTTTCAGGGTATTTTCTTTGTAATAAGATTACAAGTAATTCAGGGTCTAAATTATCTTTTTCTAATTCTAAGAATTCTGCTAACCTTTGCCCCCATGATTTATCTGCTAAATCGGACATAGATGCCTCTTCGATCCATTCCAACCGTTCCTCGTTTTCGGAGGGGGGAGTTAAGTATGGTAAATTCCAAACAATTAATGTGACTCCTTTGGGTATGCTGAAATTATCTTCTCCAACTCCTCCTTCTCTAACAGATATTGCTTTTTCTAATCCTATTCTGCGGATATTTTCTTTTGTTGAAATGACAGCATATGGATTAATATCTAGAGCCTCCACACTCCAATCATTTCTAGCTAATGCAATGCTAATAATTCCTGTCCCACATCCTATTTCTAGAGCTTTACCATTTGGTGATTTTAGATTATTTATACAATTAATTAGGAGAGTTGAATCCTCTCTTGGAGGGTATACTGTTTTAGGCACTAATAATTCATAATCGCTACTTCCGTCTATACTGAATAAAACTTCTTTAGAACCCGCATTCGGGATTATATTTTTTTGGTCTTTCAAAAAGTCTTTTCTGATGCCTAAAACCTCCTTTTTTTAACAAACCTTTATCATTGCCACCCTCGGTTTAGGTGTGCCGATTGGGACTCCCTAACCTGCACCCCCACTCCAGTGGTAGCCATGCCTCTACCATCAGATTCATAAATACCCCTTCAGTCCGACGACAGCCCAGCATATGCTATGGGCCTGTGGCATAGTCAAGAACATGGTCAAATTACACGATTGATGATTGAGGGTTATCTCTACCTCAAATGTTCTTTTCTGGCTTGCAAGCCCATGTTTTTGCTGGAAGGTGGTGTGTATTTGGCAGTAAAAAGTTCAACAAAAAAGAGACTAATGGAACTGGGCGTTTCTGAGGAACACGCTCACAAACTTGCTGACGACGCAAACATGGATGCTATCAAAAGAATGACAGTTGATCAGGTTGCAAAGAAAGTTGATTTGAAAACAGGCGATGATGAACTCGAAAATATCATGGGAATCATCCGTGAACAAATGGCTTCAAGAAAAAGGAGCCGTAGTGGGAGAATTACAATTTCTCGTAAATCAATACTCGACGATGATATCCCTCAAGGTGAAGACAGGTTTAATGTATTGAATCATTTCCTTGTCCCTCATCATGAGTTAGTCCCTGTTAAAGATGAAGAAGCACAACTGGCACCTTGGGATATGGCAGTTACTGAATCGGATGGAAGTGTTAGATTAGCCAAGGAATTACTTCCTAAGGTACTAATCACCGACCCTGCAATTCAGGCTATCAAAGAAGTTGAAGAAATAAATAATTCTGAACTTCCTGCAGGATGGTTAACTAACAGGATTGTTAAAGTAATTAGATACAGTAAGTCCGCAGGTTCGACTACTGCATTTAGATTGATTGTGGAGAGCACTTAAGGAGTTGTTATTATGAAGGAAATTGTAGAGAGTTATTTTCAAAGAAGAAGTTTAGTCAATCACCAGCTTATGTCATATAATGACACAATCTTAGGTGGAGAAAGCCGCATAAGCCGCATGGAAAAAATCGTAAGAAATATACGTGTAGGTACTGATGAAGCCGTGGAATTAATCCCTGGTGGGAAGGACGCTGGCGGTGCTATCAAACTCGACGTTTTAGAGAAAGAAATCTATGTTCGATTAAAGGGGCTCCGTTTAGGGAACCCTACTATCCGTGAAGCGAACGGTGCTGAACATCCAGCTACGCCTATGGAATGTAGAATCCGAAAACTAACATATTTTTCACCTATATACATGGACTTCATAATTTACAGAGATGATATACCACCGGAACCGGGGCAGACTCATGGTTCCATTGAAGAATCAAGCGTACATATAGGAAATCTTCCAATAATGGTCAGGTCTGCTAGATGTAATTTACATCCTAATAATATAGCTGGTTCTCAAGACTCTCCTAGAAAATTATCCCCCCATACTTCTCCTGATGATGCAGAATATCATCAAACATTACTAAGAAAATTCGGAGAAGATCCGATGGATCCAGGTGGGTATTTCATTATCAATGGTACTGAGCGTGTGTTAATTTCTATGGAAGATCTTGCACCAAACAGAGTGACCGTGGAGAAGAATAAGAAATATGCTCATGAGACCGAAGTGGCGAAAATCTTCTCACAAAAAGATGGTGTAAGAAAGCCTCTAAATGTCGAAAAACGCCGTGATGGGATGTTAATGGTAAAAATCCCTAGCGCTGGTACAGCTGCAATTCCAGTAGTTTTACTAATGCGTGCTTTAGGTATGCAGAATGATAGAGAGATATTTGCAGCTATTGCCGGTCCTGTCGAAGCAATGAAGTATACTGTTGCAAATCTGAATGATGTTAAAGACAACGAAGAATATGGTGTTGAAACTTCTGAAGAAGCAGTAGCATGGTTAGAAAAGAAATTTGCTCATGGTCAACAAAAAGAATATCGTGAATCACGTATTCAAAATATGCTAGATAAAGAATTACTCCCTCACCTTGGATCTCTACCAGAGGTCAGAGAAAAGAAAGCAATATTCTTAGGACGAATTGTCCGTCAAGTTTTGGAAATGGCTATTACCAATAGAGATCCAAATGATAAAGATCATTATGCTAACAAGAGAGTACGTTTAGCTGGTGATTTAATTGAAGATTTATTCAGAGTTAGTTTACAACAACTTGCACGTGACCTGAAGTATCAACTTGAGCGCCATCACAATAGAAAAAGAGATTTGAAAATCAATGCTTGTCTACGACCTGACGTATTAACTTCGAAAATTATGCACGCTTTAGCTACAGGTAACTGGGTAGGAGGACGTTCTGGCGTCAGTCAATTATTAGATAGAACAACATATTTAGCGGCACTTTCTCATATGAGGCGTGTAACTAGCCCTCTAGTAAGAAGTCAACCTCATTTCGAAGCTAGAGACTTGCATCCAACTCATTGGGGTAGATTATGCCCTAACGAAACACCTGAAGGTCAAAACTGTGGTCTTGTGAAGAATGCTGCTCAAATGATTGACGTTTCAGAAGAGGTTGCTGAATCAGAAGTAAAAGAATTACTGAAAGAAGCAGGCGTTGATGATTCCCCTGCTGGCTGGGCTGACGGGTCAAGAATTCACGTTAATGGAGACATATTTGGTCTTCATAAGAGGCCTAACAAATTAGTGTCGCAGTTTAAGCGCCGCCGCCGTCAAGGACGTATAAGGCCAGAAGTTAGCATACGTCACGACTCAGAGAACAAGGATGTATACATCAATACCGATCGTGGTAGAATCCTTAGACCCTTGCTCGTGTTAGAACAAGGTAGTTTAGTACTCTCAAAAAGAACTCTCGATGGATTAAGGGCAGGAGAGTTATCATTTAATGACCTAGTAAATACAGGAGTTGTAGAGTGGATAGATGCCGAGGAAGAAGAAGATCTTCTTGTAGCACCAAGACCTTTCGACTTACCGGAGTACTCTCCTAAACATTCCCGTCCAATAAATCCTGCAAAGGTTGAATGGTTAAATCTTGGAGATTTAGAAAATAAGAAAGAAGCACACTTGAGTGCTGAAGTCCAATTACCTAATGGTGAGACCGTGACGGAAGAATTCAACGTCCCTCTAAATTATTATCAAGAAGATTTGGAAAAATTGCTCACGCAACAGACAAAACAAAACACAGTACTTGCGTATACTCACGTAGAGATCGATCCTCAGTTAATATTGGGTATTTGTGCATCTCTAGTGCCTTACCCAGAACACAATTCTACACCAAGAGTAACTGGTGGAACTGCTATGGTCAAGCAAAGCCTTGGCCTTCCAAGTTCTAATTACAGACTTCGTCCAGATACTAGGGCTCACATTATGCATTACCCTCAACAATCTATAGTTGGTACAAGAGCTATGAAGTCAACCGGATTCAAGCAGAGACCAGGTGGTCAGAACTTTGTTGTTGCAATAATGAGCCATCATGGTTACAACATGCAAGACGCCATTGTAATGAACAGAGCATCCGTAGAACGTTCACTAGGACGTTCATCATTCATTAGAACTTATAATGCTGAAAATAAGAGATTCCCTGGCGGACAGGAAGAAAGAATCGAAGTTCCAGGGACTGGTCTTGATGAAATTAAGGGTTTGAAATCATTCAACAGTTATTCACACCTTGAAAGAGACGGTTTACCTGTACCTGAAGAATTCCTGACTAGCGGTGCTCCTGATTCAAAGGTTCTAGTTGGTAAAACGAGCCCTCCTAGATTCCTCGAAGAATCTGCAGGAGCATTCTTACAAGCTCAAGAGAGAAGAGAATCATCAATGATGGTTAGGAATGGAGAATATGGTTGGGTCGACAACGTATTCGTGACAGAATCTTTAGACTCTGGACGCTTAGTTAGAATCACTCTAAGAACTAATAAAATCCCTGAGTTAGGGGATAAATTTGCTTCAAGACATGGTCAAAAAGGAATTATCGGTAGACTTGTTGATGAAGAAGACATGCCATTCACAGTTAATGGTGTAGTGCCAGATGTGCTAATTAATCCTCATGCGATTCCTTCAAGGATGACTGTAGCTCACGTTTTAGAGATGATTGGCGGAAAAGTAGGTTCTATGGAAGGTCGCCAAATAGATGGTACAGCATTCACGGGTGAAAAAGAAGAATCTCTTCGTTCAGGATTGCTTAGAAACGGTTACAATCATACTGGTCGAGAAAGAATGATTAGTGGTGAGACGGGAGAAGAGTTCCCTGCAGATGTCTTTGTTGGAGTAATTTACTATCAGAGATTACATCACCTAGTAAGTAGTAAATTGCATGCTAGAAGCCGTGGTCGTGTACAAATTCTAACAAGGCAGCCTACTGAAGGACGTGCTCGCCAGGGTGGTCTAAGATTTGGAGAAATGGAGCGTGATTGTTTAATTTCTCACGGAGCCTCAATGGTAATTAAAGATCGTTTACTTGATGAATCCGATGGTTGGAACCTCATGGTATGTAACACCACAGGATGTGGGCATATCGCTTACTTTGATTGGAAACGCAGGACTACTGTGTGCCCATACTGTGGAGACAGGGCCGATGTACATACGGTCCAAACTTCATATGCATTCAAGCTACTACTGGACGAAATGAAAAGTCTTGGAGTTGCTATGAGACTTGAACTGGAGGACCGAAGATGAGTGCTAGAGACGCAGCTAAAATCCCTAAGAGGATTCAATCAATTAAGTTTGGATTATTGGAACCTAACGAAATACGTAAAATGTCAGCAGTTGAAGTAAAAACTGCAGATACTTATCGGGACGATGGTCATGCTTTCAAACAAGGTTTGATGGATCCTAAGATGGGGGTTATTGACCCTGGAGTCAGGTGTGAAACGTGTGGTAATAAACATGAAGAATGCCCAAGTCACTTTGGTCATATTGCTCTAGAGCTTCCTATTATGCATATAGGTTTTACAGATCTTATCAAGATGTCTTTGAAATCTACTTGCAATTCTTGCAGTAACATATTATTGCATAGTCAAGCAAATTCTCATCCTCTTGACCCTGAGAAGTCGGAGCAAGATTATTATCGAGACAGAATCAAGGATGTTATGATAAAACATGGCGTAGGTTCTCGAGAATTTAAGAAGATAATCAAGGATGTAGAAAAAGAGTGTTCAAGTAAAAAGCGAACTATTTGTATGCACTGTGGTTCGGAACAAGGTAAGATAATTTTAGACAAACCTTCAACATTTAAAGAGAAGAAAGAAAATAAAGGTGAGCATAAATTAAATGCGAGAGACATCAGAGAATGGTTAGAGAGAATCCCTGATGATCATTTGTTATTTATCGGAATGGATAAAGATTCTAGCCGTCCAGAATGGACAATAATGAAGGTACTCCCAGTCCCACCAATTACTGTAAGACCGTCTATTACGCTAGATAGTGGTGATCGCTCTGAAGATGATTTGACTCATAAATTAGTTGATGTTTTGAGAATAAATCAGAGGCTTAGGGAAAATAGAGACGCAGGAGCTCCTCAATTAATTGTTGAAGATTTGTGGGAACTGCTTCAATATCACTGTACTACATATTTCGATAACCAAACTAGTGGTATACCGCCCGCTAGACATCGTTCAGGCAGACCTCTGAAAACATTAACACAACGACTGAAAGGTAAGGAAGGTAGATTCCGTTCTAACTTGTCTGGTAAGAGAGTTAACTTTTGTGCAAGAACTGTAATATCACCTGATCCTAATCTAGGAATTAATGAAGTCGGTATTCCCGTCAAAACTGCTAAAGAGTTGACAGTTCCTGTCCGTGTTACTAACAGAAACAGAGAACAACTTCGCCAAATGATTCTTCGTGGACCTGATGTTCATCCTGGTGTCAATTATATCATTCGTGGAGATACTCTTAGAGTCAGAATTACTGACCGAACAAAGTATATCTGGGCTGGTTTCAGATGCATGAATCCTGATTGTAACTCTGGAAGTGACGATGAACCTTATTCTGGATACAGACCTGATTTAAATCAGGTATTGCCAGCGCCTAATTTCTTACCTGGTCTAGAACTGAAGCGCCAAATGAGAAGAAACTCAATTGGTGATTTAGAAGAAGAGTGGGGAGTAGATCTAGAAAAAACAATTTCTAACCTTAGAGGCGAAGAAAGTGAAGGGTCTGTGAAGGGGCAGAGTCTGCCACTTGATGACCCAAGGGCTTTAATCCACAATCGTTGGGTTTGGGAACATTCTAATCCTAATGATGATTATCCTGAGCATCTAGAAGTAAACTGCCCACATTGTGGAAGTCCTTCTGTAGAAAATGATTTTGGTGAATCTTATCAAACAGATGTAGAAGATAGACTAAGCACAGTCGATCGTGATGGTAATCCTAAACCGGGTGTTGTTATAGAAAGGCACTTAATTGACGGTGACGTTACTATATTCAACAGACAACCATCACTTCATAGAATGTCGATGATGGTTCATGAAATTAGAGTTATGGAAGGTAAGACATTTAGGTTTAATTTAGCTGATTGTACACCTTATAATGCTGATTTTGATGGAGACGAAATGAATCTTCACGTTATTCAGTCAGAAGAAGCAAGAGCTGAAGCCAAAATTCTAATGAGAGTTCAAGAACATATCATTACTCCTAGGTATGGAGGTTCAGTAATTGGAGGGATACACGATCATATTTCTGGATCATATCTGCTTACTCACGGTCAAAAAATTCTTCCAGAAAAACTAGTTATGGAGATTCTTGGTGCTGTTGGTTGGGATGGAGAATTACCAGAATTAAAAGAAATTGATGGTAAAACTGGTTACGTTGGTTCCGATGTTCTAAGTTTGATTGTTCCGGGTGGCTTCAATCTTGAATATACTAGTCGTTCAGGTGACCAAGTTCAAGTTAGCGAAGGTAATGTCACTGGGACTATTGATAAGAGAGGTATTGGTGCTGAAGATGGTAGACTATTAGATGCAGTAGTACAAACTCATGGCTCAGATATTGGTGCTGAGTTCATCAATCGAATGACTAAGATGACAATTGCAATTTGTACTGCAATGGGCTTTACAACAGGTATTGATGATGAAGATCTTCCTCCTGAAGCAAAGGCTAAGATTGCTGAAATTAATAGTACAGCTAGTGATAATGTGAATAAAGAACTAGAAATGTTTGGAAAAGATGGCCGCAGATATGAAACTCGTCCTGGTAGAACCGCTGAAGAAACTTTGGAAGAGAATATTCTGAATATTCTTGACTCTGGTAAAGCAGAATCTGGTAAGGTTGCTAAAGAATTCCTTGGCGACGACAACTCAGCTGTATTGATGGCGACATCTGGTGCAAGAGGTTCTATGGATAACCTAGCAATGATGGCAGGTTCTATCGGACAGCCTAAGGTTAGAGGTAAAAGACTGGAAAGAGGATATCAAGAAAGAGTTCTTTCACACTTCCAGAGAGGCGTTAAAGGTGCTAAAGAAAAAGGATTCGTATCTTCATCATTCAAGAGAGGATTAGAACCTACTGAATTCTTTATGCTATCTGTATCGGGTAGGGAATCACTTGTGGATACTGCGGTTCGTACTTCTAAGTCAGGATACATGCAACGTAGGCTGATTAACGCTATGGATGATTTGAAAGTCGCCAACGATGATATGCGATCAGTAAGAAACACAGCTGATAGAATCATTCAATTCGAATACGGAGAAGATAAGGTCGACCCTGCAAGAAGTAGAAAGGGTGAACCTTTCGATGTCAATCGGGTTCTTGATGATGCATTAGGGGGTGCTAACTGATGGTAGTTAAGAGTGCAACAAAAAAGAAGTTAATGGATCTTGGGATCGAAGAAGAATATGCCCATAAACTTGCAGATGATAAGAAATGGGATGATGTTAAGATACTAACTTCTTCACAAATTGCTCAGATTTGTGGTACCGACTCAGGAACAGCTACTAAGATTTTCGAAGTAATGGCAGGTTCTTCAAAAGCAGCACAAAGAGCGGCTGCTAGAATCGATAAAACCTTACTCAGAAGAAAGGCGGGTCCAAGAAGATCTTCTAAGAGGACAACTCTACCCATCCAATCTTACGATTCAGAGTCAAAAATGGTTCAAATCCTCCGAGATGTCGATGTAGAATCTGAATTATTTACTCAACTGACCGACGTTTCAGTAAAATTGAATACTCAAATGTCACCCAGAATAATAAATGATTTAGTTAATGCATTAATTGCAAGAGGTGAAACAAAATTAACTCCCGCCAAAGCAAAGAAAGTAATTTCTTCTGCTAACAATCATCTTCTCTTATCCAGAGTTGATCCCCATGAAGCAGTTGGAATTACTACTGCTCAATCAATTGGTGAACCTGGAACGCAAATGACGATGAGAACGTTTCACTATGCGGGTGTTGCTACAGTTAACGTAACTCAAGGTCTTCCGAGAATTATAGAAATCGTAGATGCAAGAAAAGTACCTAATACTCCGACTATGAGGATTTATTTAGATGAAAATAATGCTAAGGGTAAGCCACTTAGAACTAATGAAAAATTAGTCCAAGAAATAGCTGCAGGTTTAGAAACCACAACTACTAGAGACATTGCTAATATTGATGTTGATATCACACAACGTCATATCAGCCTATCTCTAAACACCGCTAATTTACGTGTTAAGAAAATGAATGGTGCTGAAGTTAGAGATAAATTATCTCGTGCATTAAGGCTCTTTGTACAGGCTGACAATGACGATAAACCGAAGGTTCTCAAAATTATACCTGGCATTGCTAAAGAAGAAGAATTAGCTACACTTGCAAGTGATCCACCTACATATACTGCTCTTCTTCAACTTGAAGAGAAAATTAAGAAATTACGCTTGAAAGGCCTCCCAGATATTATGAGGGCTAACGTTCAAGGTCCAAATGCAGAAACTGGAGAGTACTATATCTCAACTATTGGTTCTAATTTATCTAAAGTCAGCGAATATGCTGGTGTAGATCGAGGAAGAACATATACGAATAATATTACTGAGATACACAATTATTTAGGTATTGAAGCAGCACGACAAGCAATAATCAATGAAATGCTATTAACTCTCGAAGGTGCAGGTTTAGATGTTGATGTCAGGCATCTTTTGATGGTTGCAGATGTTATGACTAGCGAAGGTGAAGTGCGTGCAATTGGTCGACACGGAGTTAGCGGTACTAAGCACAGTATTCTTGCTAGGTCTGCTTTCGAAGTAACTGTTACACATCTTCTAAGAGCAGGAATTATTGGTGAGCGTGATGAACTACGTGGAGTTACAGAGAATATTATTGTTGGTCAACCAGTCGCATTAGGTACTGGTAGTGTTGACTTATTTTATATTCCAGAGGATGCATAAGGAGGCTTATATATGGATTTAGCAAGACAATTAAAACAAGGAATTAGCACTGGAAATCTACTATTTGGGCAGCGCCAAACAAAGGGTGCCTGCTCTAAAGGCGATGCTCGTATGGTATTGGTCGCAGCCAACTGTCCCAAATCATATATCACAGATATCAAACAAAATCATCCTGATGTAACTGTACATCAAGTAACTCTAGTTAACAGACAACTTGGTGCAGCTTGTGCTAAGCCTTTCCCTGTTAGTGCAGTTTGCATATTAGATCCAGGGCAGAGTGAATTACTTTCTCTTACAATGAACGTTTGAATAAAATAATTTTACTCTATAATGGGTATTTTTATTCTATCCAATACGTTCTTTTGAAGTGAGATGATACAATCCGAGACCATGGAACAAACAGTTCGTGATATTCTAGCTTCACGAACAGTCAGGTTGGAACCAGTTTTCGAAACCTTTCAGGTATACGGTTTTAGATGCCTAGGGATAGCAGAAAAAATTCTAGATTTTGATGACGATAATTCATCTCCAGTTTATGTATGGCACGTTCAAGACGACATATTGCCCCTCTCGAAGAATGAAATTGAAAGGTGGTCTGTTGATGTACCGGGGAAACGTCATTGGATACTTAGTGAGAGAGAGTTCAATGAGAATATTTTTGAAGATATTTCTGATATTTTTCAAATTGACGCATGGGGGCCGAAAAAACTCTCACGTTGGATAGGAGAAGCAGTTTTGCGAGGTGATTTGGTAGTTAGTCAAAATAATCGAAATCTTGATACAAAAATCTCTGATATTGAAGTTAAAGTAGATAAAGTCTTAAATTCTGTGACTTTAACTGCATTAATCGAATTAAATGAGTGGCTAGATAGAGAATCTATGAGCATGTTGAATACTTTACCTGTATTGATCAATGTCAAATTATGGGATGTATCAGGTATAATGTTAGGTCCTAATTCTGAAAAACATACTAAAAAATGGTCATATATCGAAGACCCGTGGTCTAAGAAAATTTATTTATTCAATGATGAAGATATACTTCTCGACTCTCCCAATTTACGAAAAATAAATCCTTTATCGAATAGTTGGGAAAATATTAACTCATTAAAAACAAAATTGCAGCCATTACTTGATTTTCGCCAGAAAGAAAAATTATCAAATAGCCATGATAAAGTCAAATCAACTATGTTAGAATGGTGGAGAGTTGATTTAGATACATTGTCGCTTGAATCCTCATATGCTCAAATTCCTGCGTGGATACTAATGTTTGAAGATGGTGGAAAAAAAATTCTCCATGGCCGTAATGGTCAAACCTATCAAATAGATAACTAATTTCTTTGTAGAGCCATGAGTTCATCAGTTGACAAAGTATCTCCTGACATCAATCTGGACATTAAATCAGTCACTTCAAGCTTACTGCCCGTATCATCATCTAAGTTCTTCTCCTGTGCAACCATTGCTTTGAATAAATCTTGTATAGAGTGTATACTTCTTAATGAAACAACATATTTATTGTGTAGTAAATCCGCTTCTCTTTTAGATCGGATGACTCCTTCTTGTGATGAATTTGCTTTCGCTCTAAGGCGATCGACTTCTTCAGATAATTCTATCATTAAATCATGAGATTCTTGAGCAGTAGTCACTGCTTCTTCAACAAGCTTGTGAGCTTCTTCTTGAGACTTTGCTGCACTTCTAATATTTGATTCAAGTTCTGAAAAAGCGTTTTCAACTTTATTTGCTTTAATATTTTTTAACTCTTGATATAATTTTTTCATTTCTCTCTCGAAATTTTTCTCTTTACCTTGGAAGTGACCATAGTTGAATTTCATATCCATTTTATCTATGTCGCTTCTAATAGTTCGCTCATTTCTCTTCTTTTCTCTTTTTTCCTGTTTCTTAGGCTCAATTGCAGGTTTTTTCTCTTGTAACTCTGCACGTAATTGCTTCAGCACAGTTGATCTTTCCGCGCGAATTATTTTTAGTTCCTTGACTTTACTGTTTGCTTCATCACGTATGACTTTTTGATTTTGAACTTCAGTGATCAGTTCTTTGACTTGCCTATTTATCTCATTTCTCTCTGTTAGGTACTTCTTGACCTTTGAATTCCAGGTGTCTCTGTCTTCTCTGAAGATAGAAAGTTTCTCATCAATAGACTCGCTTTTAGGGCTAAGGATAGTTCTGACCTCATCAAAATCCATCATTACAATGCCTCGCTCATATTCTCCGACTTGAGAGCCTCATATAAGGGCATAGGGAGAGGGTAAACGGGCAACTGCTCTAGTCATCACGTTTGGAAGCGCGTGAACCTAATCTTGCGCCACCTCTGGCGACGCCAAGTCTCCGGTGCTGTTTCTTCCCCGAAACTTTCTTAGATTGTTTTTTCTTCACTGTTTTTGTACTATCCTTTGTTAGTTCAGAAAGTCCTCCTGTTCTGAGCAATGCGCCTAATTCTTGCGTATTCAAAGAATCTCCACTCTGTGCGCGAGTTTTTACTTCAGAAATTTTTATTGGTTTCCCTCTACTACTTGTCATTCTTAAGTATGACCTAATTCTTTTAGCCTCTTTTCTGAGGTCTTTTCTTTCTTCAAATAGTTTGTCTAATTCTTTGTCTATCTTACTTATCCTTCTACTTAGTTTTCTGACATCTGATCGATTTACATTACTGCTATCGTCTTTAGATTCGGGATTTTCAGATGCCCCATCATTTTTCCTGGTAGAATCCAAATCTTTCGCAATATTTCTTATTTCTCCAATATGCTTTATGTACTCGGTGTGATATAATTCTGAGTCTTGTTTTCTTGTAAATGCTGCTTGTAATTCAAAAAATCTTTTGAACATTTCAATTTCTCTATTAAGAGTAGGTACTGCTGTCAAATCATTATCAATTGTAACTAATCTTTGATGTGTTTCACCCATCCATTCTGAGAGAATACTCGAAGGAGGTGGAATTGATCGATTTACTTCATCTCTCATCTCTCTAGACTTTTCTGCTAATTTTCTCGCCTCATGAAATTTTTTCAATAAACCTCTTCTCTCATCATTTACTGACTCAATTTCACCTACCGTGGCTCTAAGTGATTTTACTATTTCTACTTGATTTTTTCTTTCATACTTGAGTGATTTATGCTCTTCTTCAATGGTTCGTATTTGTCTTTCTAAATCATTGACATTTTGTTCAATTTCTTTCCTATCCATATCTTCTAGGTCAGAAAAAATAGTATTTTCAGAGTCTGAATTATTCATTCTTCTTCCTCCTTTTTTGGATTTCTAATAGTTTTATCTTTTTTGGATGATTTAATTTTTTTCTTCCTCGCAAAAGATGAATCTCCTCCCTCTGCAACTTTTTTCTGTGCTGCTAGTAAGTCACTAAATCCATTATCTAATTCTCCAAAGCCTTTGTCTAGCCTTCTTTCCCAGTGATTGATTGCCTTATCTGATTGTGATAGCAATTCTTTTGCTCTATCTAATTGTCTTCTTACTTCTCTTAGTTCATTCCTTACTTTCATTTGCTTGTCATGTTGCGGCTGAGCTTTTTCGACACCATCTAGCATATTTCTATGAGATTTATCTGCTTCTCTGTATAATTTATTCATTTCTCTTCTAGCATTAATGTAAGTCACCATTTCAGGATTTGAGTCTCTTCTTTCTCTCAACCACTTATCGTTAATTTCAATGATTTTTTTTCTTCTATCTAGAAGTTTTCTTTCTGCTTTGTGGTCTAATGCCGATGTTTCAATTTTTTTCTCAATTTCTTCAATTTCTTCGAATAATTTTTCCTTTTTCCAAGATGGATCGAGATTTACCATTCCATCAGTTTGCATTAATTTATTCCTACTTTCTTTGACTATTTTTAGAAGTTCATTTGCCTTCTTCTGAGCGTTATTCCTTTTTTCCTTAAGCTCGCTTACTTTAGTATTAATCAATTTATTAGTATCAAGGGCTTTTTTTGCTTTTGGTGCGAGGTTTTGCTCCTCTGCTTCCAGCGTCCTAATGACAGTAGGGAGCTGTTCTTTCAGCAATTGTCTCCTTGCAAGCAAGGCTTTAGCCATGTCTTCGGGGGTTACTGCAAGCAGTTGGTCAGTGTCCATTGTATTCGGGGCTACCTAAAGGTGTCAATAAAGGTCACTATGCGACCACAAAGAGGGGTTTCATTCATACGGTTGTTATTGTCGAGCATTACCCAATGACCGGAAGAAGTGTAGCATCTTCAATTACTGGTTTACTCATATTTACTATTTTATTACTATGGAGTTCTAATGTAGTATCTGCTGATGATGGTGATTTTGATATATCCGAAGGCAACATTTGGTCATTTGATTATTTAGATGGTGTCACTATGCAGAGTTCTGGTAACATTTCTGCATCTGATGGAGATTATGTTAATCTTGTAATACCTGTATCTAATTCCAACACCTCATCTACTGATTCATCTTGGAGTTTTAGTTTCGGTTATGGGGGGCAGTGGTACGGAGGTAATACGGGGATTCTATTAGGGAATCAATCCTTCATGGAAGTAGAAATCTCTTTTGGCCCCATAAGTGAAGGACTAATGTTATGTAAACTTGAAATTGATAATTCTCCAGAGTATGAAATTTCTGAGTTGATAGTAGGTCCAAATCCTGTAAACTTCACCTCTGCCGGTGATGCTAATCTAGTATTAATAGGGCAACCAGCTCATGTAGGAGATGATCTGACGGCATCTATATTAGTTCATAATGAGGGGCAGGATCTTAATTCAGTAAGGCTCGAATTAACTAAAAATGATGGTTCTTTGATAGTTTTAGGTGATTTAGTATCTATTTCTCCTGGTTCAAGTAGGGAAGTTTCTGCTTCATTTACTGCATTAGTTTCCGGGACGCAACCAATAAATTGGAAGATTTTAAGTGCCAACGGAGGCATAGATGTGTCCCTCAATGGGACCTCTTATCTAGATGTCCATGAGTCTCAAGAAATAGTAGCAAATATTGAAGATACATCTTGGACATTGGATTCTGGACTTGATTTAGAATTATCCTTATCGCTGAGTTCTGGTGTGAATCGTAGTGTTATAATATCTGTATTTATGAAGTCTGGAAATGATTATTCATTGTACCAATCACTCCCTGTAGACCTCAACCCTGGCATAAGGACATTAAATTTCAAACTTGGAAATCCGGATGCATCAAGGCTCAAGATATCTGTCTCTCCTGATTCTTGGATATCCTTGAGTGGCGATGCAGAGAGAATCATTGAATTATCTCCTCCATTAATTTCTCCATCAATAATAATTACTGATATATCTCCCAGTCCTGCCTCAGTAGGTGATGTGATTTCAATAAGTTATATCCTTGAAAATAATGGTGATGAACGTTCCTCTGTTGGTTTGCTAAGAGTAGTTGGTATTGCTAATGATATAATTTTATTCGAAAATCCAACGCCTAAAATAAATGCAGGAGATAGTTTGTCGGAAACTATCGAAATTCCTTCTTGGCAATATTCTCAGACTACTGATATCAAACTAGAATGGACCATGAATGGTCAAGATACTACAATTAAAACAACAGAAGTGATTGTAGATTCAGGAAGCACGACTAGTTTTGACCTACCATTCAATATCAATGCTGCAATCTATGGGATGTTATCTGGTTTAGCCATAGTTATGTGTGCCCTAGTGGCGTATCGAGTAGTGTCTCAAAGAACTCCCTCTACTGCATCTTCTTGGAGACGAAATAAATCCTCGGGACCTATGTTTTCCGGGAAAAAAAGCATTGATGATAAAATTGAGGTTAATTGCCCAAGTTGTAATCAACGACTGAATATTCCTTCAACGCATCAAGGCTCCGTTAAATGCCCCGCATGTACATTACTATTTTCTCATTCTACTTTAGATAAAGAAGAAATTGAGAAACCACTAATAGAATCTAAAGAAAAAGCGATTGTTAACGAAGTTAATTCCTCATTGGAGTCATATTCAGATAATGATCTTCTTTCCTGTCCTAAATGTGAACAAACCCTTAAGGTACCAATCGATAAAAGACCTATTAGGTCGCGATGTCCTGCTTGTAGGGCTGAATTTCTAGCGAGTATTGGTTGAGGGATATATTATGTCAGAATTAAGTGAATTCGAGGAAATGTATCTCAAGAGAATATTTGAGGCACATTTCAATCAACCCGATGCTATAGTTAAGACTACCCAATTAGCGGAATTAATGGAAGTCAGCGCAGCATCTACAACTGAAATGATTCAGCGTTTATCAAGTCGCGATTATTTGACATATATTCCATACAAAGGTTGTAGGTTGACCTCGTTAGGATTCAAGCATGCTTCGAGAATTAAACGTCGAGAAGAATTACTCCGAATTCTTTTATCAGATGTGATTCGTTATGAGGGTGATGTCGATTCAGCTGCTTGTAGTTTGGAACATAATATTGATAGTGATTTAGAGGCATCAATTGATAGAATGTTGGGTTACCCAGAGAGAAATAAAGAGGGCTTAATGATTCCTTCAGTAGACCGAGATTTAAAAGTTTCAGGAGCCAATACACTACTGCCAATTTCTGCTCTTCCTGAAAATATAGATTCAATAATTGAGTTAATTATCTCAAGTGGTGTGGCTATAAAAACATTAGATGGAGTAGGGCTTAGAATCGGTTCATTAGTGAGAAAAGAAGATGGGATATACTACTGCGATGGTTCCGAGTTCAATTTTTCACGTGAATTAAGTTTCAAGGTTATTGTTAGAGTAAAATGAATCTAGGGTGAATTATATGGTTGATGCCGACGAAATTTTCGAGGAATTAGTTAAGGGGGTAGATTCTAGTATACCTGAGGCCCCTAGTCTGTTAACTGAACATTCAAAACCGATAAATAAGGAAGCGAATAATAAAAATTATAATGATATAAAAAAACTTCAAGAATATGAACGAAATTTAGTTAAAATAGATCGTTTATTCATAAGTAGAGGTTTAAGATTTGTACTAGTAATACCTATATTGGTAATTATATTATATGGTTTAGCCGAATCGTTCACTGGTTCTGAACCAGATTGGTGGATAACTCATGTGTCTCCAATAATCGAGCCACTTATTTCCGACGTAACTATTGAAGTGGCCCTTTATTACCTTGCATTTTTCTTTATTATTGCCGATTTAGGTCTTCTAGGCTTGCTTTTAATGTTATTATCTTTAACTAGGAGAATATTTAGCATCCAGTCTAAGAGATTAACTACCACCGGATTCACGTTCAAAAGTGCTCATGGGTATGCTGAAATGAAAGAAACAATCGAAGGCTCTTTCAGACAATTAGTCGCTTCAACCTTCCTCATGTTTCTTTCTGGTGCGTTTCTTATTTTCAGCCTTCTATTCTCAGATTTAGTGAGTGGTAATTCAGTTCTTCTATCGTTCTCAACTGGTTTCCTTTTATCAGGGCACGGAGTTTATATGGTCTCAAATCGTTCTCGGTTTAATACATGTGAAACATGGGGGATGTTAGATTCATTTTCCCCTCCTATTCATCCTGCTCTATTGAAAAGACCATTCAGTGATGTTATCAGTGCTCATGTGGATCCACTTCTTAGTGTAAGGATATCTGAGTATCTTCGTTCTGTTCAAAATTCAGTCAGAGCCGGTAATAATATCTCCGACTTACAAGAAAAATTGTTACATTTATTACATCTAAGACGATCAGGTTATTTAGATGAAAGTGATTTCAGAGATGAATTAGAGGTAATGGTGCCGGCACATCTTATCGAAGATCTATTCAGGCACCCTGAACTTGGTGAAGAAACATGGGAGCGTTTAATCATCAGAGCTCGAGATAAATGTGCATCATTTTTTAGACTTCATGATCGGCTCAGAATGAAACTTGACACCGGAGTCAATCATGATATTTGGTTTGATGTAGATATGGAAAATTTAGTTGTAGGTCAAGCTAATTTATTTGCATATGTGTTAAATCATGGAGATGAACCTGTTGATTTAATTTTAAAAATTCAAACACCTGACTTCCGACCATCTGGGTGTGTGTATAAACTTCGAGTTGATTCCTGCAAAGAATTATTAGATCAAAGTGAAGATCTTTCTTCTATACAAAAACTACCATTAGTGATGAAATCAACTAGGATTATTTGGCAAAGTCTTCTTCCTGAAGAAACTGGAGAAGCAACAGTTACGGTCAGATTAGAAGACGAAAATGGTAATCTCCTAAGCGGAAGAGTTCTGACTGTACAGAATCGTTCTGATCTCTTTACAAGACTAAGAATTTCTATTGGCGCTATTTTCTTAGTAGGGGCGGGGATTGCAATTTTATCTCCTATATTGCCCTTTTTCACATCACTAATAGGGCTATGAATCCAGTAGTTCCTTTGAAGAAGGGTGCCTCACTCGGCGACTCGTGACTGATGAGCAGCAGAACCCTGAGGATGACCTTAGAACAAGGTTGCATGCTATGGAAACTAAACTTAGAAGGATGAAAGAACAAAGAAATTCCTTCAATGAAGATGCAAGACGTGCCGCTGACTCAAGAAATGCGTTGCAAGAACAAAGCAAAGAAATTCGAGATTCGATTAAAGAAAAGCTGGATGAGCAAAAGAAGGTTAGAGATCAAGCCCAAGTTTGTAAAGCTAGAAGGGATGAAATACAGAAACAAATTAGGGAATTAATTAATCAAAACAAAGGTCGAAGAGATGATGCAAAGGAATCAAAGTCAGTTGTAATTCAATTGTCTGAGACAATAAGAGAGATTGAGAAAATTGAAAATACAATGATGACCGATGGACGTTTAATATTGGAAACTGAAAATAAACTTCTCAAAAAACTTAAAGTTTTAATCACAAAAAGAGACAAATTAATGCCTTCTGTTGAAGAATTTAGTATTATTAATATAGATATTGGAGATATGGATGGTTCAATCCGTCTTCTTAAATCCGAAGCAGATAATGCTCATCAAGAGATGATTGATTTCCATAAAAAAGCAGATTTGATATGGGAAGAAGTAAAACCGATGCTATCTGAAAGAGATTTTTTGCGCGCAGAAGCAGATAGATTACATGCAGCATACGTGACCTGCCGAGAATCTGCTAACGAAGTGCATGAAAATATGCAAGAATTAATTAGTCAAGCGAATGAACTTAGGGGCGAAATGAAAGCAGCCCAAGAAGAGAGAATAAAGGTAATTAAAGATCATAATCAATCAGTTAAAGATGCTCTCAAGAAACCAAGTGAAAATGAAGAAATGGCTGATTCTTTAGCATCTCATCTTTTGAGTAGTGGTTCGCTTACCCTTGGTGGAGCATTGAATGGCGATTCATCATCAGTGAAAATTAAATCAACTAGGGGTAAAAAGCAATCTCGTAAATTAGGAACTGCGCGTGGTAAGAAATAATATTTACCATCCTCTTTCTTCCATACGGACATCTAATGTCTCAATTTCTAAACCTGGCATCGCTTCCCCTATCATTCGGCTGGCTTCAGCCACTGAATCTGCATCCTGATATCTGTGTGTTGCTAAAACTATAGCCTCAGCAGTAGTTTTTGGGTCAGAACTTTTGAAAATCCCTGAACCAACGAAAACACCATCCATTCCATGATTCATCATCAAGGCTGCATCCGCTGGAGTTGCAATTCCTCCTGCTGAAAATGTAACAACAGGTAACCTCTCCAAATCAATTACTTCATTCAAAATAGTTGAAACCTCTCTACGTAAATTTTCTATGTCTCCAAAAGGTGTCTCACTTATTTTAATATTAAAATCGGATGCCTTAGCTACTCGTTGAAATCCTTCCATAATTTTTTCAACCATTTGTATTCTTCCATTTTCATCTACCTTCCGTGCATGTGAAATTTCTTCTTTGACTAGCCTTGCATGTTGAACTGCACTCACAACATTTCCAGTACCAGCTTCTCCTTTAGTCCGAATCATAGCAGCTCCTTCTGCGACTCTTCTTATTGCTTCTCCTAAGTTTGTACAACCACAAACAAATGGGATCGTAAAATCATTTTTTGCAATATGGTAAAATGGATCTGCAGGAGTCAATACTTCTGATTCATCAATCATGTCTACTCCAAGAGATTGCAAAATTTTTGCTTCATCATCATGCCCTATTCTAGCTTTAGCCATTACTGGGATACTAGTAGTTTCAATAATTTCTGTAATCATATCTGGATGACTCATTCTTGCCACTCCACCTTGTGCTCTGATATCTGCAGGAACTCTCTCTAGAGCCATTACTGATACTGCTCCAGCGTCTTCTGCGATGTGAGCTTCTTCTGGTGTAACTACGTCCATTATGACGCCACCCTCTTGCATTTTCGCAAAACCACGCTTTAGCAAAGATGTGCCATGCCTCAAATTAGTAAAGTCTAACTTATCGCTCATGACCAATCGTCGTGGCATTCATTGATGAACCTATGTTCATAAAAATATTAACTTCTGACTTATGATTCTGCTAATACTGGCGAGTCACCTTCGGCGATTGGAAGGTCAGGTGCTTCATTTTCATTTCTATCTAACCACGCTTCTTGGTCATCAGGTAAATCTGTATCTGCAAATATTGCTCCAACTGGACATTCAGGTATACAAGCAGCACAATCAATACACTCATCTGGATCAATAACAAGATATGTATCTGTTTCTCTAAAGGCCTCTACGGGGCATACTGCAACGCATTCTTGGTACTTATGGTCAACGCAAGCTTCTGTTACTACGTGGGTCATGTATGTTCGTGTGATGATATACATAAGAATGCTTGTATATTCAGACTATTGTTAGTTCGATTTAATTGTTGTCAAGTATGGTCTCAATCAGTTTACTGATTACTTCTGAAGATTTCTCACCAGGATAAGACTCTATTTTGAATTTCCCTTTAACAGTCGATGAGGTTGTTTTTTTATCTGCTAAAGAAATCTCTCCTGCCACAAGTTTTGATAACTCCAACCTAATGTGTAAATTTTTCGAGTCATCAATTCTCTTTTCTATCCCTTCTTTCAGAATATCGGTTAATACATCATCTCCTAGTTTTTTTAGTGATTCAATAGCTTCCTTCCTCTTTTGTGTTTGGGCTACTATCAAATATTGCTCAGAGCCATGAAATGATTTGTCTTTCGTTCGGTTAATTATTGATTTTTCTCCTGATACCCATTTTAATGAATCTTCTAATAAATCCATATTATCTAATGCGCTAGCATTAACTCTCCATGTGACGCCATGCAAACTCATAGCTATTCCAGTGAACACATGGTATTGAATGCGACGCTTTACCAAATATTTTCAATAGTATTAATTGGGTCTCGTTCATATACTGAATTCAAGTCCGACGGCTTGCAAACGGGGCAGCCCCCGAAATATACGGAGTCGTTTAATATGGCAAAAGGAGCATCAGCAAGAGCAGCGGCACGAAAACAGAGAGACAAGTGGAAGGCAAAGCGCTGGTACACCATTAGAGCTCCAAGAACCCCATGGTCATTTAGGGTAATTGGTGAGACTCTAGCAGAAGAACCTGAGCAACTAATCGGTCGTAATTATGAAGTTATTCAAAATGAATTAGACGGTGATTTTTCAAAAATGCACGTTAAGGTTGTTTTCAGAGTTACTGACGTGTTGGGTAATGATGCAATTACTGAATTTGTCGGCCATGAACTTCTGAAAGATCATGTTCGTAGACAAGTACGTAGAGACCGTGGCAAAATCGATGATACTATAGACGTTGTAACTGAGGATGGATACTATGTTAGATTCAAGCCTTTGATGATTTCTAGAGCTAGAATCAAGGCGAGTCAGAAACAACAAATGAGAACTTTAGCCAGAGAAGTCATACTAACCACTGGTGCGACATCTACTTGGTTTAGTCTTCAAGCATCTATGCTTGATGGAACACTTGAAACAAAAATCAAGGATGCAGTGTCTAAGATTCAACCTGTTAGAACTGTTGTAATCCGCCGTACACAATTAATCCAATCTGGTATTTTAGTTGAAGATGGCCCTACTCTCGATGAAATTCATGCTCAAGAAAAAGAAGAGAGTGATGCTGCTAAATCTACTTCTAATGAACTAGAAATCGAGGATTCAGAAGTATCTGAATTAGATAACGCTGAAGAATCAGAAGAAATTAATGAAGAAACTAACGATTCAGAAGTTATTGACTATTCTTCAATGACTGTGGCTCAATTGAAAGAGTTGCTAAAAGAGGCAGGTAAGCCTGTTTCAGGTAAGAAATCAGATCTTATAGATAGACTTAATGAGTAATTTCTTGTTAGATAAGCACTTGAACCTTAGACCAAGGCGAGGTTTATGACTCGTGTTGTTGTAATATGTGGAACCGGCATGAGTGACTTATCAAAAGTTTATCAGAATGATTGTGATTTAGATTTAATAAAAATACGAATTGATACTGAATGGGGAGCAGTTCCAATCTCAGTAATCGATATGGATGATAATAAAATTTTCATATTGGATCGTCACCATTCAAAATCTAAAAAACGAACCCCTCCTCATATGATTGAGCATAGAGCAAATATCTATGCAGTGATGAGTTGCAAGCCGGATGTAATTCTCAGTGTCAATTCAGTAGGTTCAATGAGAGAAGATTTCCCTCCCGGTGAAATAGGAATCTCAGGAGATATTATCGACCTTACACAAGTTCCTTGGACATTTTTTGATGATGATGCTAATCATTCTGATAGGACAGTAATTTTTGATGAAAAAGCCGTTTCATATTGTGAAAAAGCTCTAAATAGACAAGATTCAGTAGTTATTAAAGAACTAACAGTTGCTCAATGCATCGGTCCTCAATTTGAATCACCCTCTGAAATTGATGCACTAAATATTCTTGGTGCGGATGTAGTTGGTATGACTCTTGGTCCAGAACAGCGTTTAATTTCTGAATTTGATATACCTCATGTTGCTCTTGCCTGTTCATCTAATTGGGCTGCGGGTAGAACTCCTGGTAATCGTGATGCAGAGATTAATCATCACGAAGTAGATTCGATGGCTTCTAAATTACAAAGACAAGTAATCGATTGTATCGATAGTCTAATAGTTAACTTTTGAGTGTTGATTATGAATTTTAAAACAGGTTTTATTTTCTTATTAATTGCTATGATTACGGTGCCTGTTACAATTAATTCATTGAACAAATGGGACCAATCAGAAGAAGATTTCAAGAGAGGTTGTGACCCAAACTATAGGGTATATATGGGAATTGAAACAGATGTAAGTGCAGATGAGTGCGACAATTTGGAAGATGAGATGACTCTTAATCTTCAAATATTTCTAATTTCATTATCTATATGTATCACCTCAAGTTTAGTTGGTTTAATCTCAATTCTCCCTAATTCTGATGAAATCCCTCCGGGATTAGTTTGATGGCCTTCACCTTCTAGTGACGTTCATGTACCCCTTGAGTGTAGATGAATGGATAAATTTTGAAAGTCAGGGAGAAGATATTAGGTCATGGGATCAGATGATGAATAGAGTGGCACATTTCCATTCCAAATATGATTTTTCAAATCCTATCAACAAGGGGCATGATATGGGATATAGAATTTCTTTAACTGTAGAAGAGTTGGGTGAATTTGCTGCTGCGATTACTAAAGGTAAACCCGATCAAGAAGCCGCTGAAGAATTAGCAGATTTACTAATTTTAATTCTTGGTCATTCGCTAGCACTCGAAATCGATTTATTTGATGAGTTCAATAAAAAAATTGAGAGAGTCATGCAAAGACAAGTCCGCCATACTAAGTTAGGGATTCGTGTTACTGATTACAGTGATGAACAAACATAATCTTATCACCTATATTTCTAATCAAAGTATATGGGCAGGACAGATGTGGCAGTTTGCATGACAATTTTTTTGCTATCTAATTTAATGGTTGGCTGTATTATGGAAGGTCCTGATTCGGATCTAGACGGTGTTGAAGATTCGATAGATAACTGTGTTGATGTCTCTAACACTAACCAATTAAATCACGATGGAGACGATTTTGGAAATCTATGTGATGATGATGATGATAATGACTCAATATTAGATGTTAATGACTCTCATCCTTTCGATAGTACAGAATCTTCTGATTTAGATGGCGATGGTATTGGGGATAATTCAGATAACGATATTGATGGAGATGGCACAGATAATCTTGAAGACGCTTATCCATTAGACCCAAGTGAGCAAAGAGACACAGATTTAGACGGAATTCCCAATGGTATTGATGATGATGATGATAATGATGGGATTAGCGATGCCGAAGACCCATTTGATTTGACTCCGGCATCATCTCTTCTAGAAACAGGTCTATTTGTAGCAGGCACCAAAGATGTAACTTTTCTTTCCCCCAGAGGTCATGAAATAACACTACAAGTTTGGTACCCAATTATTGAGGAATCCGCTGAACGAGTAATCTACAACAATGTGCTCCCTGGATTCGCATTAGATGATACTACTCCTGATTGCTCTGAGCCAAGGCCAGTTACCATCTACAGCCATGGATCCCCTAGTATAAGGTGGGGGTCTGCATTTATGATGGAAAATTTAGCAACTCACGGTTTCATTTCCTTGGCCCCCGATCATCGTTATGGTACTCTTCTTGATGCAAATCCAGATAAATTAGGTGAAATGCTACTATCAATGCCTCTTGATATTATGGAAAGTTTTGATTGGTTAATTAATCAAAACAATCAAGAAGGAGAATTCAATAATTGTATAATTCCTGATAATGGGTATTCAGTCATAGGTCAATCTACAGGTGGTTATGCATCTATGATGATTTCTGGAGCTGAAATTTTATTTAATGATCTAAAATCAGGATGTGACGATGGTAATCTAATTAATTGTGATATTATAAATTATTGGGAATCTAATTTCGGATTTTTTGAGTCGATAAGTTTGTCAGATATTCGTGTTAAATCCGCCATCTTACTTTCTCCATGGAATGGAAGTGTACTCAATTCTGGAATATCTAGTGTATCAATACCAACTCTAGTATTGACAGGTGATATTGACGATACTACAGTAATTTTTGAGGTGAATAACACATCCTTTCAATTAGGAGACAATCTAGTTAATTATGCTATTTTCAATAATTCTGGGCATTATGCATTCGCTCCAATAGGTTGTGCTGCAAGAGGTTGTGATGGTTTACTAGATATCAGTGTGTCAACAGATTTAGCCAACGTTTCTTCTATTATTTTCCTCGCCCAGCAACTTAATTGGCCAGATTCAGAACTCTATGAATTTCCTGATTCAGAGCATATCACGTGGAAATATGATTAAAAATATTATTTATTTAATGATGGTATCATGCAAATATCCGGTTTAGGAAATATTTTATGTCTATTTTTAGAAATTATGTCGTAGACAAAATCTCTTAATGGTTTAGGGATAATCCATACAAAAGGGTACCATATTTTATAGTACCATTTCAGATATAGAAGACACCTAATTGCAGCAGCGGATCTAATGTAGGGTTCTCCGTTTCTGATAAGATATACTGTATCTGCTTTCTGTTCCCCTAAAGGCAATTTTTCAATAATTTTTTTTCCTTCTTCACTTTCATTGGTTAGGAATCTCAAATTCTTACCGTTATCTAAACGTGGGTGTAGAATTATAGCCACGCGGTTACAAAGACCGCAATTCCCATCTAGAAGTAAACAGTCTTTTTGATTCATTTTTTCACCGTCGATTCAATATTCCAAGTTAAGACCTCTACTCCTTTACTAAAGTGAATAAGGTCAGGTTTTAATGAATTTTTAATTCCTAATTTATAAAAATCGGTCAATGAATTATCTATTAATTCCGCTTCAGCATCTTGAAATTCCCATTGTTCGTGACATGTGTAAGCTCGGTAAGTTATTCCCTTTTTACTGACATAAAGGCAGTATCGTTCGAATAAAAACTCTTCTAAACTTCCTTTTTTTGCCTTTAACAAAGGCCCTCTTGGCTTTGAAACCCCTGTGAGTTTAATCGAATTGCTGTTCCTCTTGGAGTTCCATGAATAAAATCCATTTTTATCAATCGATAAACTACATTTTGAATATTTGTAAGGTAAGCCATATGCAAATGGAGCATATGCGCAAGTGACATGACTTTGTGCGTCCAGAGTAAGAAAAAAGACACCTCCCTTCCCATCTTTTCTGACATATGTTCGTATATTAAATTCAGGAAAATTCGAAATAAACGATATTGAGGGAAGGTTTCTAGGTCTTACTTTCTCCATCTTGAAAGGAATAACGCCAACATATGCTTTTCCCTCGAATAATTCTATCTCTAAATCATCGGGAATATGCTTTCTTAGAACGTCTGGGTCTACTTCCCAATGCATGAAAGTTAGATCTACCCAATTTTGTTGTAAAGAGAACTTTCTTTCCGGCATTGGAAATGGCAGGTGACTAGTCCTCATACAAACCGCTGAATAATTGTTTTATTTTCAAAGGTATGTAATAAATGTATTAATTTTCATTATTTCTTGACCATCTTGAATAAGTAGTCGAAAAATCATTTTTTTCATCTTTAGAAGTTTTTTCTATAGTTTCCTGACTCCAATCGTTCCAATTAACATCTGGAAATATTACATTGCCACTATTAGATGTATGAACTCTAGTCATGTGTACCTCCTCGACTCTATCCAAGAACATTTTGTAAATTTGAGCACCGCCAATAATCCAACATTCTTCACAGCCATTTGCATATGCTATCTCTATGGCCCTTCCTGGATATAGTGCTGATTCTGCCCCTTCCTCTTTCCAAGAGGTATTTCTTGACATTACAATGTTGAGTCTATTTGGTAGTGGCCTGTAATTCTCAGGTAATGAATCCCAGGTCTTCCTACCCATAATTACGGCATTAAATCCGTCTGAAATTGTCAAGTTCCTAAATCTAGCCATATCTTTTGATAGCCTCCATGGTAGTTCATCATTATCTCCAATGTTACCCTGTTCATCCATAGCAACAATCATCATTATTTTCATGAAAAAAACCTCATATTGATATTGGAGCGGATATGTGTGGATGATGTTCATAACCAATAATTTGTATGTGCTCTGCCTTAAAATCATCAATATCCTTGATATTTGGATTAAGTATTAATTTTGGTAACTTAAGGGGTGTTCTTGAGACTTGTAGTCGTGCCTGTTTAAGATGATTATTGTAAAGGTGACAGTCACCACCAGTCCAAATGAATTCTCCTGGTTCTAAGTCACAAACCTGTGCAATCATACATGTAAGCAGACTATAGGATGAAATATTGAATGGAACTCCTAAGAATGCATCAGCACTTCTTTGATAAAGCTGGCATGATAATTTTCCCTCACGAACAAAAAACTGAAAAAATGCGTGACATGGCATTAAAGCCATTTTGTCTAATTCTCCAACATTCCAAGCCGATACAATGATTCTTCTCGAATCAGGATTTGTTTTAATCATTTCAATAGAATTTTTTATTTGGTCAATAATTTCTCCATCATTAGAAACCCAATTGCGCCATTGTTTCCCATAAACAGGGCCTAAGTCTCCATTTTCATCTGCCCATTCATTCCAAATTCTAACTTTATTATCTTGTAGATACTTAACATTTGTTTCTCCAGATATAATCCATAATAGTTCGTGAATTACACTAGGCCAATGCACTTTTTTTGTTGTCACTGCAGGGAAATTTTCGGATAAATCAAATCGCATTTGATGCCCAAAAACTGATTTTGTACCAGTTCCCGTTCTATCTCCTTTTTCACCACCCTCTTCGAGTATTCGCCGCAATAAATCTAGATACTGTTCCATACTGATGTTATCGGTTTGGTCGACAGTCTTTGAATGATGCTCTCCTTAAGTCACTTAAGGTGCTCCATTAATACGTAGAGTTTCCATAATTTGATCAGTTAATTTTCGGAATAATATCTTCATTTCAATTGTTTTTTCAGATTCCTCTTTCATTAGTAATGTTTTAATTCCCTCTTCGTCAAGATTTCCGCCATTAGGGCTCGTAATCCATTCTGCAAAAGTTATTGGTGTGCCAATGAAAACATCAATTCGTTTCCAAGGTTTAATAATCAGACTCCCTGGTTTCATAAAATCTCTCGATCCATTAATTGACATTGTAACTATAGGTGTATTAGGAAATTTTGCAGCTAACCTTGCAACTCCGGTTTTTCCCTTTTGCAAGAATGGCGAACTTTCATTTCTCGATCTTGTCCCTTCGGGAAAAATTCCCAATGAACTTCCTGACTCTAAAACATCCACTGCTTTACTCAAAGCATTTTTCCCACCATTTTCCCTTGAGGTTTCAATTTGACCTGTGCTTTGCATAAGAATTTTTGTAGCTTTAGAGTTAAAGTGCTCTTGTTTAGCTAAGTAATGTACTGGCCTATTGGCGGCCACTATTTTTACGAACGGATCAACATGTGATATGTGATTTGCTGCTAAAATCACAGCACCTTTTGGAATTCTCTCTAATCCATGGTAGTGGATATTAGTCATCGCTCTGAATGGAGCAGGTAATGTAAATAATAAGAAATTGTATAACCATGGAGTAGAAAATTTCTCCTTTGTTCCAGATAGATTAACTAATTCTGAAACAGAATTTAGACTACTATTGGATAACATGCTACATATCTCGCATCAATAGTTTAGCCTTATTGCTTTCCATTGGGCTTACAAGGGTTCATTTCTTATTTCGCATTCGGATAGTCATGGAGAAACGACATCAGGGTCTTTTCTTACTAATTATCTTTCTAACTCCATTACTCGCCCCTACTGTGGTGGCAGACTGGGATGATGACAATTGGTTATGGAATTTAATTGGCCCTGAAAGACTAGAACATGGCGATGAATTTGCATGCCATGGGTATGAAGGAATCGATATCAATTCAGATAATTCAATAATAAGTTCTTGTAAAAAATATCTTAACGGGCATACAAATTCATCAAGGTGGGGTGCTGAAGCAATTTCATTCGGAGTTCCTAATGAAATTGATGAATCTACAATTACTTCACTCAAAGCTTCAAATTTTCTCATATTAGGTGATAATTTAGCATCTGAAGTAGATGAAATGTTTGTCATTCAGAGAAATGGTGGGAGTATAGAAAAAAATGCAGCAAACATCACTTTACTTGATTCTGCAGAAAAAGATTCTCTTGTGTCTGTTTATTGGGAGGCCAGAATATATGATCTTAAAGTCAGAGAAGATAAACCTGCAATAGAGTTTTTAGAAAATCAAGATGTTTGGTACACTACTTGGGGTGAGTGGTATAATCATCAGATTTCTAGTGCTTTGATAACCTCTACTAAAAATAATAATTCTATATCTGTTAGTCTCGAGAAAGATTCTAACACACCATGGGATGTTCCTGGTAGCATATTCATTGAAACATCTTCATCTGTATTATCTGTTAATGATGAATCTGGAAGTTCTTACCCTCTCCTTCAAGAAAACACTAAAATTCTTCAAAATGGCTGGAGAAAAATAGAATCTGGTTTAATAATTACAATTTCCCCAGGTGACGATATTCAGATAGAATTTGATAATAATTCCTCTTTATTAATTTCTCCTCTTCAGACTTTCAATGACTTACATCATGGTGTGACTATTGTAGGGCACCACGTAACGAATCTTCACGAATGGGCATCAGATTTTTATGATTCACCACTTCTTTTTACATGGTTGATTGAAAGACCATCTGCGTTAGAGATGGATTGGAGATTACCAATAATTGCACTGGGTGCATTAATCGCAACACCTTTGACAATAAACTGGTTAGTCAAGAGAGATCAGAATTTAAGAATCTAAAGATTGATGTCAGGTCCCTCTATTGTAACACCTTCGTCTCTTAAATCTTGTAGGACATTAAATATCACTTGATTAGACAAATTTTCAGGAGGGTAGACTCCCCTATTGATTAGACTCTCATCGATTAACCATTGTTTAATGCAAGAAAAAGTAACTAGCCCCGTTGTTCTTGCCATCGATGAATCACCATGTAATCCTTCATCATATACTGTCCATCGCATTTCTTCTCCATTCTTACATTCAACTTTTATTTCCATCCATGTGAACTCTCTTCGATTTTTATCAAATTTCCACATCTGCATGAGATTTTTCTCATTGAGATTATTTGTTTTCCTTTCATCAATAAATCTCTGAATATGTCCCGGCCACCTAACCGTATATTCCATCATATCATTAGCGGGAATAGTGTCAATTAAACTTCTGAGACCATCAGTTAGAAAAGCCTCCATCTCTCCCCTCTGTTTCACCATAATTTTATGCCTTTCACTCAATGCTGGTAGAATACATATTTTCCTATCTCTAACAATTCTCGCCGGACGTGTATATTCTGCAATCACATCATTTGGTGAAAATGGAGCCATGTAACTCCATTCAGCATCTTTTTCAATTGGATTACCACCTACTCTAATTTCGGCATTTATTATTCCATCTCCGACTCTTGATGCATACGAGATCAACATATTAGAAAAACCCGGTGCAATTCCAACATCCCAAAGTAATCTCGCTCCTGATTCTAATGCTATTTCATGTAATATTTCCGGAGTTTCCTCGCTAAAACTTAGGTCAACTATTCTTTTCCCTTTCGATACCAATAATTTTGTTACACTATGTCCGAGATTTCCAGGGAGCATATTAATGAATAAATCATCATCGTCAAAAGTCTCTTGGCAGTATAAAAATGCATCTTTGACGTATATTTTTATTAAATCATTTTCTATAAGATAATTCGTTTCTTCTATATCTATAACATTAATTTTAACTCCGAGAGTAGACAATTTCTTAATTACGAAAGAACCAACAAGTCCTGACCCTAAGCAGTGTATGGTTACCATATTATCGTACACCGGCAGTAGTTGATGTCCATAGTAGTTGGGCATATTTGTAATATTTTATGCGTAGCCTTGATTGAGGGCTTTGCACTCGACCACGCATGGCTGGCGAGTCTCGGATAGATCCATGGTCCTCTCAACAGTCTACTGATTATGCTAAAATAAGAGATAATTTCGGTTTGAGTAGCGTTGAAATTTCAAAGATACCTAATCCAAATCAATTACATCGTAGAGGAATTATTTTCGCTCATAGAGATTTGGATGTAATTCTTGGATGCATAGATAGAAGTGAGAAATTTGGAGTTTTGACTGGTCTTATGCCGAGTGGGAAAATGCACCTTGGTCATAGTATGGTAATTGATCAGGTTAAATGGTTTCAAGAACAGGGAGGTGACATTACAGTTACAGTAGCCGATTTAGAAGCTTTAGCTACTAGAGGGACATCTCTCAAAGAAGGGCGTAAACTTGCTCTTTCTGAATACATACATAATTATGCTGCATTGGGACTTGATCCGGATAAAACCAATGTGTACTTTCAAAGTATGAGACCTGATGTCCAGCGTCTTGGTTTTACATTAGGGAAGAAGACAAACCTTTCCGAGTTTAAATCAATATATGGTTTCTCAGGGGACACAAATCTTGCCCATGTACAAGCACCTCTTGTCCAAGCAGGTGATATAGTACACCCTCAATTAGATGAATACGGAGGTCTTAGACCAATAGTAGTCCCTGTAGGGGTTGATCAAGACCCTCATATTCGTCTAACTAGGGACTTGGTTGGTAAAACCAATTGGTTTAATCTCAAAAGAAGAAAGAATGGAGGTCTTACAATAGGTTTGTCAATCCAAGATGAAAATAAGATTCAAATGGGTGTTTCAGAATCTGGAGGGATAAATCGAGAAGTACGTAGTATGGTGTTCGACGAACTTAAGAAGTGTCTTTCTAAACTTGGATTTGCTGATTTTATGGCGAATCCAAAGCATGGTACAATCGAGATCCCAGGTGCTACAATTAGTGACATTCCTAGAATGAAAATTTCATTATTACATCTAGAAAGAAATATGGGTGGGATGGGACTCATGCCTCCTTGTTCTACATACCATCGTTTTGCAGTTGGTATGACAGGAGATAAAATGTCTTCATCAAAGCCTGAGACTACTATTTTTATGCGCGATTCTATAGAAGTTATGACAAAGAAAGTGAAGCGTGCATTTAGTGGGGGGCAGGCTACGATTGAGGAGCATAGGAGGCTTGGCGGAGATTTATCGAAAGATGTAGCCTATCAATATCTCCAGTTCTTTTTTGAAGAAAGCGATAGTGAATTATCTTCTATTGGTCGCGATTATGAATCTGGAAGATTACTGGCTGGCGAGATCAAGCAAATTTGCATCAATAAGGCATCAGAATGGTTGAATGAACTTTCGGAGAAAAGAGATCAATGGGCAGATAGAATTGATGATTTCATAGCACCAGACTCTAAATAATTATTATAATTCATCAGTATTGAATACCGGAAAACTTGGTCCTATCTCTAATACTTCCATTTCTTCTTCAGTTAGATCTCTTGAAACTGTCTCATGATGTAATATTTGACTATGTCCCATTGGGTCCAAAAGCGTAATTTCTGTACTTATTTCTCCATTTTTAACTTGATTAATCTTGTCAAATAAATCTTCACATTTTTTGACAATATCTTCTTCATTAGCGGCTTTTGATTGTCTGTACATTAGCCTTATTGCGTCTTCAAATCTGTTCAAAACTCCTTCGATATTAGATACATATCCTGTCGTAGCTCCTCCAGGCTTAACTTCTAATCCTAAGTCACTTATCTTGACTGTACAAGATGATGAACGAATTATTCTAACAGAAAGCATTTCTGAATCATTAATATTCAGGCTACATGCGCCCGGTTTTTTACCTTCTGCCGGTATGAAATCTGTATGTTTCCAACCACAAGAAGGGCATAAAATTGTAAGTTGTGTATGTTCTCCAAAATATGGTATTTCAGAACTATGGGCAATCATAGTTAGTCCATTGTCTGAAAAACAAACAGGGCATGGTTGCTCGACAGTACTTTCCATGCTATCCCCTCATCTATGATTTATATCAGCCTTTTTGGCTCCATAATCTGGAGGTAGTAAGAGTAAACGATTATGACCTAAACCGAAAACCGTCCCTTTAATCTCGTTCTCTATAAATTTCTGTAATTTTGATACTGCGATTTGAAGTTCTATTTCGCGGTTAATCATACCACCCATCTCCAAAATTACAATATCACCATCTGATACCCAGTTCATTAGTTCAGGTATTCCTGTAATGTCTTCTAAACTAGCCCTGTGGATTACAGTATCTTTAGCTCTTTTTGGCACAGGTGCTTGAGAATATCTTTCCCCTAAGTCGTGATAATCCTGTTCTGCATCTATTGAACTGTTGATATTACTAGGTAAACTTGGCATCTCAATCCATTTCGGCCCACTACTTTCTTCTTTCGCCACGATACCGCGTCTAGGAACCGTTCTTTGTATTATCTAATGAATTATTATGGATATGTTTGTTTTATGTTGTTTTCACTAAATTGCATGAGCCTCATCCGTCGCATTGATAAAGGGGGTCATTTTAGTAAGATTCGCTGAGAGGACTTCCTCTTATGGCGGTGATTAAAATGCACGCGACAACTGATGCAGTAAAGACAGGAACAAGTACAATCGGAATTACCTTTGATGGTGGAGTTGTTGTTGGTGCAGACCACAGAGCAACTATGGGGCACTTTATAGCAAATAAAAGTGTACAAAAAATGTTCCAAATTTCAAATAGCATTGCACTTACTACTGCTGGATTAGTTGGGCATGCCCAATCACTTTCACGTACTTTAGCTGCAGAATTAAAATTATATGAATTGAAAGAAGGAACTGCTATGACAGTCAAAGGTGCAGCCACACTAACTGCAAATATATTGGTTGGAAGGCCACATTATGTCCAGTTACTAATTGTAGGCGTAGACTCTTCTGGTTCCAGTGTTTACAGTATTGACTCAGCAGGTGGTTCAATACCTGATGTTTATTGTGCTACAGGTTCAGGCTCTCCATACATGTATGGTGTCCTCGAAGATCAATACCGTGATGGTATGGATGAAAAATCTGCATTAAAGGTCGCTGCAAAATCTCTTTTAGCGTCTGCTCAAAGAGATGCAGCTAGCGGGAATGGTATGGATTTAGCAGTAATTACAGCAGAAAAAGGATTCCAACAATTGTCAAAAGAGCAGGTTTCTGCTCTTCTTTCTTCACTTTGATACTCACGTTGCATTGTGCACATCTCCGTTTTCGGAGAATCATCTCTGCCGTGAGTAACTTAGGATGTGTATATTATGAGAATGTCGTACTCAGAACTCAAAAAGAAAATATCAGGTATTATCCCTAAAGATATTGATTATGAAATTGATCTTGAAGCAGGATCAATATCTGTAATTACTAAACAACCTGAAAAGTTTGTTACTAGTACTGACAACTTGACCGTTAAAATTGCTAAACTAGTTAAAAGAAGAATCGTTATTCGACCTCATCCTGACATTTTATCTAGTGAACAAGAGGTTCATGATGCAGTCGGTCAAATCATTCCTCCTGAAGCAGAAGTAAGAAAAGTTTGGCTTGACCCTGCATTAAGCGAAGTAATATTAGAATGTGACAATCCATCAGATGCTGTTGGACCTAAGGGGTCTAACATTCAAGCACTTAGAGATAAAATTGGATGGTTAGTCAAAGTTGTTCGCGCTCCATCAATAGAAAGTAGAACTCAACACGACATTAGGAGATATAGGAAAGAAATGTCTGATGAGAGAAAATCTCTTCTCAGAAAATTTGGGACAAGAATTTACCGTCCTCAAAGACCTGGCGAATCTTGGGTCAGAATCACCGCCCTAGGTTCTTACAGAGAAGTAGGTCGAGCAATGCACCTAATTACTACTAATGAATCTAAAGTATTGGTTGATTGTGGCGCCAAACCTACAACAAATAGAAATGAGGTCCAACCATTTTTCAATGCTCCTGAATTAATGCCACTAGACAATCTTGATGCTATAGTAATAACTCATGCTCACGTTGACCATATTGCAATGCTACCTGTCTTATTTCGATATGGTTACCGCGGTCCGGTTTACTGCACACCTCCTACTAGAGATTTAATGACACTTCTTCAGATTGATTATGTTAAAGTCAGTCAGGCAGAGGGTAATGAACCCCCGTATTCTAAGGCAGATATTCAAGAATGTATCAAGCATGTAGTTGATGTAAATTGGGGAGATAAGACTGACATAGCTCCAGATATTAAGATGACCATGGAAAATGCAGGGCATATTTTAGGTTCTTCAAGTGTTTATATGAATATTGGTGAAGGAAATAATGAACATAAAATATTATTTTCTGGTGATATAAAATATGAAAAATCATGGCTTTTCGATGCAGCAACTGTTAGATTCCCCAAGGTTGATACTTTAGTTATCGAGTCAACATATGGTGGTCCTCAAGATATTCAGCCCACTAGAGATGCAGCAAGTCATGAACTCCAAGAAATGATAATTGATGTTATTGGGCGAGGTGGCAAAATATTCTGCCCTGTCTTTGCTGTCGGCCGATCTCAAGAAGTAATGATTGCCATAGATGAATTATTCAAGTCAGGTAAAGTATCTCCGGTTACAGTATGGCTTGATGGAATGATTTCTGAAGCCACGGCAATACACGCAAGTCATCCAAACTTCCTTAACCGAGATTTAAGAAAAAAACTTCTCAAGGGCGGTGCAGAAAACCCATTCCATTCCAAATGGTTTCGTACTGTTGAGTCTTACCAACAAAGAGAATCAATATTATTAGATCCGTCTCCTTGTATTGTTCTAGCTACCAGTGGAATGATGACTGGTGGCCCAATTGTTGAATATTTCAAGCATTGGGCCCCTGAACCAAATAACACACTTTGCTTTGTTGGATATCAAGCATCAGGGACACTCGGAAGTAGACTAAGGGACGGTCATTCTTCTGTTCCTTTAATTGATAAAGGCCAAACATTAATGGTAGAAGTAAAGTGTTCTATGAGGAAAATCGATGGATTCAGTGGTCATTCAGATAGGAATCAATTAATGGATTATGTTTCGGCTTTGAACCCAACACCTAGGAAGATAATTTGCCATCATGGAGATGCTCAAACATGTAATGCATTCCGTCAAGGATTACGTGAAAAATTCCGTGTTCAAACATATGCTCCTGCTAATTTAGAAACTTTAAGGCTGTTATAATTATAATATTGGTATATCAAAGCCAGAATCTAAAGGGTCATCTGCTTGCTTTGCTACTGGTGAAAAATGCTCATTTGAATCTTCCCAATCTTCTAACGAAACTTCTTCTATTTTTGTTCCCTTAGACCGTTCTGAAACAATAAAAGAAATAGGGATTGGAATTAATAGAAGTAATGCCCAAGAGTTAATCGAATTACCTCCCGATTTGAAAAAACTATTAGTTGACAGTATTATCATAATGATGATAATCAACCAAGAAACAGTCTCTCTTCGCCGGCTCATGTAATCCCGACTCATATCTTCATTGATGAATTAATTGTGACATCAATCATCAGACAAACTCTTGAACTATCACTTTTCGAGAGTAATTATGCCCTTCAAGTTTAATCTCGTTACTTGTGGCTGTGGGCATTCTTTTGGTACATCTGGTAGTAGAGTTAATTATTGTACTAAATGTGGTTCTACATCGAATATCAAGGATATAACTGGTTTTGACAATGCTGAAAAATTATCTGAAGCAGTATCTATAGCAAATATTCCCAAAGAAATTAGTGATGAATTAATTGAGAAAATTCAGAAGAAAGAAAATAAGTCTAAATTATTCACTCCAAATAAATCACCTGATCCTTTCAGTTTAATGAAAATTGCCACAGATGTTGATGGCAATTTGAGTAAATTATCATTAGAAAAAATACTAATTAACGAAGGAATATCCGATGTTTCCAGTGAGCACTTAATTGGCCAAGCTGAGATGCAAGGTTTGTTAGTTCGCGTGAGTCAAAATACATGGAATTGGTTGAGTTAAGTTCTTGACAGGTTGTTCAGTCGAAGGGTCACTCACAGGGCCTGTGGGTTAGTCTGGTCTATGCTTGTTCGTTTGGGACGAACAGACTCTGGTTCAAATCCAGGCAGGCCCACCATTAATTCAAGTTGTGGATATTTATTGTTTTATCCTTAATATTGCATCTCTATCGAATATGCTTACTGCATTTCTTAAGGCATCATTTTTACTAAACCATTTCGCTTCTTCAATTTCATCCTCTTTTGGTATTATTTTTTCGATTGGAATATCTAACTTACATTTGTATGTGAATGATAACCAATTTATTCCTTCTGATGTGAATATATTTTCTTGGATAATTACTCCATCTTCACCTTCGATAATATCTCCAGATTCTCCATGCTCATCAGAGATTTCTATATCTATTCCTAGTTCTTCTAGTACTTCTCTCACTGCTCCAACTCTTGGATGTTCGCCATAATCGACAAAACCTCCTGGCAATGTCCAGCAACCTGTAAAGAATCCTCTTTTCACTTTGGCCATAAGTATCATATTTTCTTCATTCTGGATTATTACTTTTGAGACTACCCTGTGTATTGTTCGGTATACTGACTCTCTAGCGACAGGATCTACTGCACTATCGCTAATTACAGAATCTTTCCATGCCCAATTCTCTGGCCATTCGATTTTTGGAGTTGCTATTATTACTCTTCTTTCAGTTTCTCCTAGAATAATATTATTTTCTCTTTTTTTAACCCAATCAATACCCATTTCAGAGACTTCTTCAACGGTTGGTAAACGTATTAGAAAAATATTACCTATCCAGTCAACCCTTCCGGGCTCAGGTATTGCTGGGCCTTCACCATCATTATTGACAAGAAGCAACTTACCATCGTGTTCTAGGTGAATATAATCTGAAGTCATCTTTGTTCCTTCTGGTTAATATCTCATGATGTCGCTAAGTTGAGACTTATAGAAACTAGCAGAACCTTGTAGATTTTCTAGTTCATGTTTTTCAAGATCTAATTCTATGATTCTTTCAACTCCATTCTTTCCTAATATTACTGGAACTCCTATGTATACGTCATTTAGGCCATATTCTCCATTCAGCAATGCACTACAAGGCAACATTCTTTTACGATCATTCAGAACCGATTCTGCCATAATTGCTGCTGCACTTCCGGGTGCATAGAAAGCGCTCCCTCTTTCTAATAACTTGACAATTTCTCCGCCGCCACTAGCCGTTCTCTTAGATATTGATTTTATTGTTTCATCATCTAATAATTGAGTTATAGGGATACCGCCTACTGTAGTATATCTTGGTAATGGGACCATTGTATCTCCATGTCCTCCCAAGACCATTGCTTGTACATCTTCATTTGAACAACCTATTGCATCAGATACGAAATGAGTCATCCTAGCCGAGTCTAATATTCCTGCTTGACCTATCACCCTATTAGATGGAAATCCAGTGACTTTTTGCATATGGTAAGTCATTAAATCTAAAGGATTTGTAACCATTATTATAACAGCTTCAGGAGCAAAATCCCTAATTCCTGTTCCAACCTGTGAAATTATTTCTGCATTCTTACCAATCAGATCTTCGCGGCTCATACCGGGTTGTCTTGGGAATCCTGAAGTAACTACTACAACATCTGAACCTGCAATATCCTCGTAATTTGAAGTGCCTGTAATTTTCCCATCATAATTTAGAACTTGCCCTCCTTGACTCATATCTAGGGCTTTGCCTTTTGCAAAACCTTCGTATATGTCTAGTAACACAATCTCACCTAATTTCCGTTCAGCCATAACGAAGGCACACGTAGCACCTACATTACCCGCACCAATCACTGCTATTTTCCTTGCTTCTCTTGCCATTGAGTTCTCCTCATTATGTGTCCGCAGGTGTTACATCCTTAGCCTTTAGTGAGTAATAAACTCCAGTGTCGGGAGAAAATTCTTTTACATTGAATCATTAGGATTTGATATGGAGTCAAAAAATCGTTCTCTTCTTGCTTTGTTATTAGTTGGATTTGTTCCTTCCATATCTGTAATATTTGGGATTAAGATTATTGATGATGAACTCACATCTCAGATATTTTTTCTCTCCTGTAAACTATGGATTTTCCTTATACCTACAATTTGGTATTTACGTGTAGATGGTGACACTATATCAAAAAAATTACCATCAAAAGATGGTTTGAAGATGGGACTTGCAACGGGGTTAGTAATGTCGATTATTATATTAATTACTTGGCTCATATTTGAGAGCACATTAGAAATAGATCAAATGACTGCCACTTTACAATCAAACGGTCTTTCTAATATTAATCTGTACATATTGGGAATGATATATTGGATTTTTCTAAACAGTCTTCTAGAAGAATATGTATTCAGATGGTTTGTGACTACTAAATCAATTATAATTTTTGGAAATAATAACGCCGGAATAATCTTCTCAGCCTCATTATTTACACTTCACCACGCCATAGCTTTACATTTATTTGGGTTCTTATGGTGGCAAACAGCCATCGCCTCTTTCGGACTTTTATCTGCTGCTGCCATTTGGTCATGGCTATACATAAGGTACCGTTCAATATGGGTTTGCTGGCTATCTCACGCTATATGTGATGTTGCAGTATTTGGTATTGGTTACACTATTCTATTCTAAATAATTGTAATGTAACTTTCAGATATTGAAGACATTCACCCGTTTCATTCAATAATCTGATTCCGTTCGCAGAGGTTGACAATATTGGGCCCGTGGTTCAATTTTGTAGATGTGATATTATGAGGTTAGGAGTTTTGACTGAGCCCGAGGGCGAAAACAGAGTCGCAATTGTACCAAATTCTGTTAAGAAATTAGTTAAAAAAGGACTAGAAGTTTTGGTCCAATCAGGTGCAGGTAATATGTCAAATTATTCAGACAGTGAATATGAGTCCGCTGGAGCATCTGTTGTAGAAAGAGAAAGCGTATTATCTTCAGAACTTATTATTTCTATAAGGATGCCACAAATTTCTGAATTACGCAGCGGACTAAATCTTGTATGTGTCGCCGATCCATTTCGTCACCCAGAGATCATCAAATCATGTATTAGTTCAAATGTCAATTTGTTTTCTATGGATATGATTCCTAGGAGATTATCTCGTGCTCAATCTATGGATGTTAATTCAAGTCAAGATAATTTAGCTGGATATAAGGCAGTATTACTAGGTGCCTCATATGTTCCGCGTGGAATACCAATGATGACGACCTCAGCAGGTACTGTTAAGCCCGCTAAAGTAGTAATAATGGGTAGTGGAGTAGCAGGTCTTCAAGCAATAGCAACGGCCAAAAGATTAGGTGCTATTGTATATGCATCTGATGTTAGAAAATCCGCAGCTGAGCAGATCGAATCTGTTGGAGGACGTTTTATTGAAGTTGAAGGTATGGATGATTTTGAGGATGAATCCGGTTATGCGAAACCTCTGACTCCTGAATTTATACAGAAAGTCAATGATACCGTTTGTGAAGTTGCTTCAGAAGCTGATATTATTGTAACTACTGCTAGAATTTTTGGCCGCCCTGCCCCCATCACAATCCCTGCATCTGCAGTTTCAAATTTTAAATCAGGGACAGTTATTGTTGATATGAATGCTGATGTAGGTGGTAATTGTGAGTTAACTAGGCCTGGTGAAATTTATACTACTGATAATGGTGTAATAATTGTGGGTACTTCTAATCTACCTGGGACACTTGCTAATACGTCCAGCATGCTTTATTCGAATAATCTCACTACTTTCATATTGTCTATCTTAAATGAAGGCGAATTAGTAATTTCTGAAGAAGATGATATATTAGTTGGAGCACCCGAAGGCTCTGATTTTTATGTTAGTGGCATGGGTGGTGTATTAATCTGTCATGACGGAAAACTACATCCCAAACAGACTCGCCTTGGAGGTGCATTAGAATGACTCCTGAATTTTTAATTGCAAATATTACTTTATTCGTACTAGCTATATTTCTTGGTTTTGAATTGATTACCAAAGTTCCCGCTACTCTTCATACACCTTTGATGAGTGGAGCAAATGCTATCTCAGGAATCAGTATAATTGGCGCACTCATAGGTTCTAATATTCTTTATGAGGGTGGAAGTACCGAATTATCAGGACTTCTTGCCTTTATTGCAATTGTTTTAGCAATGATCAACGTAGTAGGTGGTTTCGCCGTTACTAATAGGATGTTGAATATGATAGCTGGTAAAAAAAGAGGGGGTAAGTAAGATGGAAGATTGGGTATCAGTCGGCTACCTTATTTCTGCTTCATTATTTATTTTTGGCCTCAAAAAGTTAGGTCATCCGCGCACTGCGCCATATGGTAATCAATTAGGCGCTCTTGGAATGTTCGTTGCAGTCATCACAACAGTGCTGAGTATGCATTTGGCAGGAGGTGCTGAATGGACCCTTATTGTAGCAGGTATGATTATTGGTTCTAGTATAGGATACTGGATGGCCGTTAAAGTTGAAATGACCGGAATGCCAGAATTAGTAGCTTTATTCAATGGTTTTGGCGGTGCTGCTTCTGCTTTAGTTGCACTTTCCGAGGTCACTAAATACATTAATGATGCTAACACATTACCTACTGGACTCGAACTAACTGTGACAATGGTCGCAGCTGGTTTGTCGGCATTAGTAGGCTGGATGACTCTTACAGGTTCTTTACTAGCTATGTATAAACTGAAAGGTGGGGTGGAAATATTTGGAAAATGGCTTAGAACACCTACATGGGGTCCTCCGTGGCTTAATATTGTGAAAGTCTTGTTAGTCGTAGCTGTTTTAGTCCTAATTTTCATGAGTATTGAAGATCCTACAAATGTTCAGTATCTTTGGGGTATAATAGCTATTTCTTGTTTGCTTGGTATAATTCTTGTTTTACCAATTGGAGGTGCTGATATGCCTGTAGTGGTGTCTTTGCTCAATTCCTTATCTGGAATAGCGGCTGCATTTACAGGATTTATAATAGGTAATTCAGTACTTATTATTGCGGGTTCTCTAGTCGGCGCCTCAGGACTTATCCTGACATTCATAATGTGCAAAGCGATGAATAGAACGCTTCCAGATGTCTTGTTCAAGTCTTTTGGGGGTTCTGAAAAACAATCATTGACTCGAACTAAAGTCGGTTCTGATGCTGAAGAAGTTGCAATGATGGTGGATGGCGCTCAGAAGATAATCATTGTCCCTGGATACGGCATGGCAGTCAGTCAATGCCAACATCAAGTTAAGGAATTTGCAGACCTTCTGGAAGAAAAATTCGATACTGAAGTTAAGTATGCCATTCATCCAGTAGCAGGGCGTATGCCTGGTCACATGAATGTACTATTGGCCGAAGCTAATGTGCCATATGAACAATTAATTGAGATGGATGAAATAAATTCTGAATTTCCTGAATGCGACATGGCTGTTGTGATTGGTGCAAATGATACATGTAATCCAGCAGCGAGAAGCGGAGAAGGACCACTAGCAGGCATGCCTATAATTGATGCAGATAAAGCAAGAACAGTGGTAATTATCAAGAGAAGTTTATCTGTTGGATATGCAGGCGTTGATAACGACTTGTTCTATGAAGATAAAACAATGATGCTTTTTGGTGACGGTAAGAAAATGATGAATGAATTAAACACTGCAATCAAAGACTTATGATTTGCTTTCTCTAAAGGACCCAGACAAGCAACGGTTATGTGGTAGTCAACACTCGAATAAACATAGGTGAACTGTGTGGCATCCTTCAACTCGAAAGCTCTTGTTGTTTTGTTGATAATTGGTATGGCTGCAATTCCTGCATTAGGGAACAGTGGAGGGCCACCATATCTGAATCAAGACGGTGATTTAACAGTCAAATATGGTTGTACATGTCATAATAATGGCGCTACTTCTGAAAGGGCAGTAGTTATGATTACTAGCGTCCCTATAATGTATGAATTAGGTGAAGATTATCAATTAACCATAAGAGTCGCTGATTCCCTAACTCTATCCGGAGGGGATGGTAATTCAAAAGCAGGATTTTTACTTTCATCTGGATCAATTGGTACATTTACATGGAGTGACGATGAGGACATTCGTATAGCTGCAGATAGTGATGGAGATATTTCTCATAGTGATACAGATTCCGATGGTGTATGGGTGGTGACTTGGACTGCACCATCTGATGACAGCGGAGACATCAATTTTTGGTTAGTTGGAAACTCAGTGGATGGAGCAGGAGTTCCTGATACTGAAGATTATTGGAATCTTCTAGCATTTTCGATTAGTCCACCAGGGACTATTAGTAATGAGGAAAGTGATGCCACCTTATCTACGAGAACAATTTCAGTTGGTGATTACGACTCCCTATTCCTTCTTGAGGAAACTGACGCGCAGAAAGAAGAAAAGAGACAGGAAGCCATTGCTAAGCAAATATATGAACAAGGTAATCTTTTCTATTGGTTTAGTTTGACTGCATTGATAGTGGGTGCAGTTATACAAAGAGAAGTACTTGAAAGAAAGTATGATGAAGGTCCAGAATATTTAGCCTTAGAATTAGCATATCCACAAGCTTTGAGACAGGCTGCAGTATCAGTAATATCCTTTGTAATAGCCGTTAGATGGTTAGCTGAAGATTCTACTCTAGAGTTCCCTCCAAGAGCTCTTCTTGACCCCGAAGCACAAAATGTCACAGATCTTACTAGTTTTGTAATTGGATCTACATTCTTATTTAGTGCATGGTTTGCTTATGGAGTTTACAGAACAGTTCTGGCCGCACGAGCCAAACCTAAAGTCAAGGATTTACTTTGAAATGATATCTTCTAAGAGAAGTTTAATGCCCGTTTCAGAACACTTTTCTGAATTATATAAAATCATTAGAATTAGTGTCTTAGCTATTATTTTTATTTCATTTATCCTATCTTTTCATATTGACAAATTAATACAATACTGGTTAGAAAATATTGGACTTGACACCGAATTAGTAGAATTGTCTATTTACAGCCCTTATGATTGGATAAATACAAAATGGGCTATTTTACTAATTTTCTCGATGAGTATAGTTTCTCCAATATCTTGTATTAAATTACGAAATTTTGCGTCATCAGGATTATATCCAAGGGAACAGAAATGGCTTTCAGTTATTTTATTCTCTAGCGGTTTATTAATGCCTCTTCTAATGTTTACAATCTGGTTTATTGCTCTCCCCTATTGTATTGTTTTTTTCAGTCAGATGGGGACTGTAGATGGAATCGTTGCTAAGTATGACGTAGTATCTATCATACATTTAGGTATTGGGATATCATGGATTTTTGTTATTGGAATTTCGACATTTGTAGTACTGTCATTATCTCGACTTTTTGGTATTGTTGAGGGTGATGAATCCAAAATTAGAATTAGAGTTCTTTTAATTTCTTTCTCAATTATATTTCTCACTCTACCCGAAACTTATGAGGGTCTGAGAGTTTTCATTGCTTTTTCAACAGCATTCATCGCTGATTTTCTATCTAGGATGTCGCCAATATATGAATGATTTTTGTACATTATCACAACGTATTAAAATCATAGTTTTGTTTAGGAGTTAATATGAATACGGCGCGAACAGTTATTTCCGTCGTCATTATAATGATTGGTTTATTTGCTAATATTAATTCAGATGTTATCGATGAATGGTTAGATGAACAAACTCCTGAACACGAAGTAGAGAGCGAAATATTAGTCGGTGTTCAAAGTTTAGAGAATTGGTTAGTTATACCAGTTTCTTTTGAAGGTGATGGTTTTAATCGTATAAACGCCGAGACAATTCTCAATGGTCAAAATTCTGCTAGTACATATATGGATCAAATTAGTGGAGGCAATACGTTATTGAATGCCACAATTCTTCCAGAGACTTGGATCACCGAATATGAAATCAATCTTTGGGGAGAAGATGGAGAAATAGAAAGAGATTCGGGTAGTGATGGTATTGGTGTTGCTCAGTTGGTTGAAACCGTCGTTAAAGATATGCTTGATGGTAAAGATTTGTCGGCATGGGATATTGATGGAAATGGTGTAATAGATCGTCTTCTAATACTTCATTCTGCTAACCCTCAGGAAATTGGTGGTGGTTCAAGTTCTATATGGAGCCATATGTCTGGTTTAGATGAGCCGGTAAATATAGGTCGGTGGTCTATCAGTCACTATACTATAGCATCTACTAAATCTGGAATGGGTACAATTGTTCATGAAATGCTTCATCAAATGGGTGCATATGATTTGTATGATGTTCACAGTTCTCTTCCCACAAATAATTGGAATGGAATAGGAGATTGGGGTATAATGGCTAGTGGTAATTGGAATGGTAATGGTGCTTCTCCAGCTTTACCTTCTTCCTCAACTCTTGAACTAATCGGCATTAATAGATCAATAACTGTTGATCCTAATATAGGCGGTAATTTTTATCTCAATCCTATTTCTAATGGTGGTCATTCCTTATCGATTGAGATTGCTCCAGGTGAATATATTAGAATCACTAATAGAGGAGATTTTGGTTTTGATTCTTCACTTCCGGGTTTTGGTATTTTAGTTGAAAAGCAAGATACTAATAATGGCGATTCTAATAGTAATTTAGTTAACACTGACGCTAATAACGCCTGGCTAAAGATAATTGAAGCCGATGGCGATGACGCCTTAATCAGGAATAAGGACAGTGGCAGTAATACGGACACCTTTACTAATGGTGATAAGTTTGGTAATTTGAATAGTTCTGATGGTATGTTGATATTTGATAATCGAGGCCGATTAGTAAGTTGGTCTGCATCCGTATTTTCTACTAACAGTAGTGAATTATTAGTATCTATTAATCCAATAATGAAAACTCAATCTTTTGATGTTTTACCACCAAGGTCACCGGCAGAACTATTGAAGGGTGAAACTCTTTTTGTAGATGTTTATACTGATACAACATGTCATCTTTCTATTAATGTCAGATCACATAGCGGGAATTATATCAATAAGACTATTCCTCATTTACCGGTTGGTACTTCTCAAGTTCCTATCATAGATGTTGATGATAGTTTTCCATATACTGGTGATTTAATTGGTAATATTGGTTGTGATGATTATAATTTTAGAGAAGTTGATTTGAAATGGCATAAAGTAGGGCACCGAATAATTTCTGAGGATTTTCATTCTACAGTAAAATATAATGAAGATAGTAAAATATTTTTATATCCAGATTATGAAGGAGATGGCTTAAGATATTATGATTTAGAGATTCAGGGTGCAGCATCCCGTGTAGCTGAGATTGAGAATACTGGCTCTACTAGCCCAGGCGATCAGATAATAATTTCAATTAATCCAGATGGCCTTCTTGTCCCAGGTATGATTGCTAGAGGTGAACTTGTGTTTGTAGACAATTTTGGCATTGAACTAAGAATTCCAATTACTCTTGAAGCCGAGTCTTCATTCACTAGTAATTCAGCACTTTCTTGGCTATCTGAACCTGGTAATGGCTTATTTCTGATAAGTGTATTGCTAGCAGTGTCAATATTCACTGGTGGTAAGTCCAAACAAGAGTTATTATCTTCCTCTAGTAAAGCAGAAGAATGAAACATTTTCATTTCTTAACGGGGTTTGTCCATCTTGAATTGGCGGGTGGTCTTACAATTCCCAAATAATACCACTTGGAATTAATTTCTAATGGTTGTAGCCATATTTTATTGACTCCTGAGGCTAGTCTAGATGCTAAGCAAGCACTTTCCCAATCTACGGTAGAAGTTGAAGGATTAACTATTAGCCATGGTGCGTGATCCGTTCCTATTTTTTGGTCATAACACCTCCATAGTGTACCATACTTGAAACCTGGTCTTGGGTGTAAACCTCTTTCTAGTAGATTTGCATATACCTTTACTTCCAATGACCATTTACTTTCATCTAATGTGATGAAATGATCAGAGATTTCATCAATTATTCTCCCTTCATCATAATCTATTCCAATTTGATCACAAGGCCATTCGTTTCCATATTTGAGAAATATTCTTCCATTGTCTATAATTTTCCTTTCATAATTACCGATTTTATCTATGACCTTCTTCGATGGCGGTAATAAATCTCCCTTGGGATTCTCTGATGTAATGTTATATGTGACTACTGCTTGTTCATTATCTACAATTAATACTTCAGCTCTTCTTCCATTCGTATTTACATTTTCAGCCCATAAAAGTAGTTTTTTTCTGTCTATTATATCTGATGAATGAAACCACCTGACTTCAGATTCAGGTTCATCTTTTCTTGGGTGATTATTTGAATTCCATCTTAAACCCCATGTCCCCTCAGTGAATAGTATATTTTCACCTTCACCTAATATTTGAATTAATTTTAATTTATTCCCAGGTACCCTCAATGCTTCAATAATAATCGACTCATTAATTAAATTAGGGTTTTTTATAATTTCTTCTTCGAACCAATTATCATATGGCCAATCTAAGTGTCTATGGTTATGGCAAAAAATTACTTCTGCAGAAGATAATAGTAATTTTTCACCGATTTTTCTACCAATAGCTGATTTATTTGCCAGCCTTTCACAGGCGGAACCGGAATATAACCAACCGTCATTGTATGGTTCCATGAATGTACGAGGGGGTCCATGTTTTCATGTCGACGGTTGCAAAATATCATTCATGTGATGATACTCGGAGATACGATAACATGGAAGAGGGGAAGAGAGAGAGAGTAAAAATATTGAAAGATCTAAGAGGGCTTTTAGATAAAATGGACTCTTCTAAAGTGACTCTAATAGGTGATATTATGCTTGATCGATATCATCATGGTTATTCTAATAGATTGATTTCCACAGCCCCCGTACCTGTTCTGAAAATCCAGCATTCTGAAGAATCTCCCGGTGCTGCTGCACATATCGCTCGAGGTTTAGGGTCTTTAGGACTGAATGTTTCATTTTTTTCTTGTGTTGGTGATGATAGAGAAGGTGAAGTAATCAAAAGTCAGTTCCTTTCAGATGGCTTATCAATAGATGGAATAGAAACAGTTTCTAATCGTCAAACACTAACCAAAATAAGATTTTTTGGTAGTAGACAGAGCCTATTAGATAAATCGCAAATACTTCTTCAAGCAGATCGAGAATCCCTAGAAGAACTTGATGTGGGGGTTAGTAATCGACTTGTTGAGAAGACTCTTAAATCAATACCTGATAGTTGTGCACTTGTTATCTCAGATTATGATAAAGGTGTACTTACCGACATAGGTGCTCAAAAATTAATACAATGCGCTAAGAAGAATTCTATACCGTCAATTGTTGATCCTAAATTGACTGGTCTCGAACGTAGTCGTGGTGCTACAGTCGTACTTTTTGAAATCCGTGGTTTGGATTTATTAAGACGAAGATTAATGCTTGAGAGTTCAAAAGATGCAGCATCCAGTTTAATGAAAACATATAACTGGGAATCATTGATAGTTTTAGGAGGAGTAGATGGTGTGACTTTGTATGAGGCAGATGGAAATATAGAATTCATTCCATGTTCAGCACCGTCACCCTCTCAACAAATAGGTCTGCACGATGCAGCAGCTACTGCCTTAGCGGCCTCATTAGGTCACAAATTTCCTATGTCATCAGCCGTAGTATTGGCCGCAGCCGCTTGTGAATGTGTTCTTACTGCTCAGGCCAGTCATGAATTCGTGAATCGTAGAACTTTGGGGTTATGGTTAGATGAATTGCTATGGCAAATGCAGATTTCCGATAGATGAATAATGATACATTTATGGATGGGGTTCAATACTATAATGTCATTCCCTAGGTATATGAGAGTCGTACTATTAGGTATAATCTCTGTATGTTTTATATTTTTACCTCTAGATTCTGTTTATGCGGAAAATGAAGAAATTGATGTATCGATTGGTTTTGATTTTTCGTTTGGGGAAATAATAGACAATGAGAAAATTCTGTCTGGTACAGTTATTACTTCTGAAGAAAATATTATTGTGTCGTGGGATATTCAAAATTCAACTGGTTTTAAATTCAACTGGGGTGATTTCAATTCTATAGGGAGTGGCGATTTATCTGAAGTAAGCCAAAATTATTTCTCATTAGAATGGGAAGTCTCTGTGAATTCAATTGATTATTATTCTTGTTCGTGCCAATTAAATATCTATGTTGGATATGAAAATAATCTTATTCATGGGAGTAGTATGCCTTTTTTTATATTAAATGATATGTATTATTCTGATTCAAATCATTCAATGTTAATCTCAAATCCCAGCGACATGGGTTGGATTAATGGTGATTTAATTATTGAAGCCCAAGCTAAAGATATTCATGGCAATCAACCGTCCTCTGTTCAGATATATTTGAATCGTTATGTCACATTTACTGAAACCTGTTCAGGTGATATAACATATAGTGATGATAATATCATAACACCTCTATATAATGAAGACAATAGTTTCACATATCATTTCGATATGAACTCTCAACCTGATGGATGGTATGAGTTAATAATACTAATTCCATCTGAGAATTCATTAAATGAATATGATGTATATTCATGTATGTCCCTCAAATTGAATAACTTAATGCCTGTTATTTCAATATTAGACAATCCATCGAATCAATTTGAAGATGATGGTTTCTTGATCATTGATGCTTCTTCATCAGAAGACCCTGTTTGGACTGAAGACGTATTGTACTATATTTGGACAATTACTAATTCCGTGACTAGCGACATTCTAATTCATGAAGGCTTTAATCAAGGAATTTTTGAATTGAGTCTTGAAGATTCAGCAGATTATACTCTTAAATTGGAAATAATGGATCAGGGAGGCCTGTCCTCAACCGAGGAATTTAATTTCTCTATATCTAATAAATTACCCGATATATCGCTACTAATCAATGATGTCGAAGTAATTGATGGCGAAGATATAAAACTTAATGATATAGAAAATATAATTCTGGATGGTTCAAATTCCGATGATACAATAAATGATTTGGATAATCTTAGATGTATTTGGTCAATCAATACAGTCGCTATTTTTGAAGGTTGCGAGCGTGAATTGACTTGGCCAGAAGAAAACATCGACGATAAAGAATTGGTCCTAAGACTTGATATCATGGACGATGATGGTGCATATTCTTCTGTAAGTGTCAAACTCATCAATCCTAATGCAGATAATCCTTTACCTTATCCAATCATTGTTCTATTCATTTCATTTCTTTTCTTAATCTCGTCAGTATTTTACAGATTTAGGAAAGATTCTGAAAGTTCATCAATACCTAAATGGTCTAAGGAAAAATAACACATTACACAAATAGATAAGAGAAGTCCATCTCCACCTTATCATGGGAACTACGAATTGTCTTCCACTTTCCTTCGAAGATTACAATATTCGTCAGAAAAAATTTCTAAAAGAGTTGCCAGATAACAGCCTTGTTTTAATACCTACAAACCCGGTTTCTTATCGTTCTAATGATACTACTTATCCGTATCGTGCGAGTTCATATATGCTATATTTATGTGGATGGGATGCTCCTGAAGCTATATTCATGGCATATCAAGAATCTGGCTCTTGGGTAACCTCGATTTTCGTACGTCCAAGAGATACTAAGGCTGAAATTTGGGAAGGTCGAAGAGTTGGTGTTGAAGGCGCATCTTCTCAGTGGCCTATAGATGAAGCACATTCTCTAAATGATATGGAAACTATCATTATTGAGAAAATAAATTCCTGCAACAATATTTATTCAATTATTGGAGTTAATGAATCATTAGATGATATCACTAAAAATTCTGATATAGAAATTTTAGACCCAAGATTAATTTTAGACGATATGCGTGTCATCAAATCGGAAGGAGAAATTAAATTAATGCAAAATGCTGCCATTATTGCTTCTCAAGCACATATTGAGGGCATGAAAAAGAGTTTTTCAGGGATTGGAGAGTGGGAAATTCAATCAATTATTGAGTCTTATTTCACATCAAAAAAGAGTTGTCCTAGTTATGGTTCAATAGTTGGTGGAGGAGATAATGCGACTATCTTACACTACCATTCTAATGATGTTGAAGTTAATGATGGCGAGTTAGTATTGGTTGATGCTGGTTGTGAGGTTTCCGGCTATGCTTCCGATATTACTAGAACTTGGCCTGTTAATGGTAAATTTACTAAGCCCCAAAAGGAAATATATGAACTCGTACTTAAAGCAGAAATTGCAGGTATTGAAGCATGTCAAGCAGGTTCTCCATGGAGCTCTATGCATCATGCTGCATCGAAAGTACTTGCCAAAGGGTTAGTTGATCTTGGTATACTTGATTGTAGTTTCGAAGAGGCTCTTGGAGAGAATTTCGATGGTAAATATAGAGATTTCTTTATGCACGGGACTGGACATATGTTAGGTTTAGATGTTCATGACGTGGGAGGTGGTAGACAGGGCGATAAAGGACCAGAAAGAATATTGCAGCCAGGTATGGTTCTAACTGTCGAACCTGGGTTATATTTTGGAAGTTGGAGGACAGATATTTCTATTCCTGACAAGTATTCTGGTATTGGAGTTCGTATAGAAGACGATGTACTCATAACAACTGATGGTCCCGTAGTTTTGACATCTGATTGCCCAAAGGAAATATCTGAGATTGAGGCATTAATCGGTAAAGGTTTGAGTGGAATCAATGCGTAATTGGAAAGACATACTATCGGAGCAAATGTCTCCGAAAGCACCCAGACTTTCGGTTATTGATGCGACGATATTATACGAGGAAGCAGATATTAATGACTTAATGTATACTTCACTTGTTAGAAGGAAGTTACAAGTACCAGGGAATGGCGTAACCTATCTAGTAGATCGTAATATTAATTATACTAATGTATGCACCATAAATTGCCAGTTTTGTTCTTTTTATCGACCCCCTGGTCACTCAGAAGTTTACACGCAAACATTTGATGAAATAAGTCAAAGAATATCAGAATTAGAGAATATCGGAGGGTCCAGAATTCTAATGCAGGGTGGTGTTAATCCTGAACTCAGTCTTGATTGGTATTTAGATCTCATCTCACATATACGTGAAAATCACCCTATGATTTCACTTGATTGCTTTTCACCAATTGAAATAGAAGGTATTGCAGATGTATGTGGTTTGGATACTTCTGAAGTTCTTAGAAAACTTGCTGATGCGGGGATGCATGGCTTACCTGGTGGTGGTGCAGAAATGTTAGTGGATGATGTCAGACTTGACATATCTCCAAAAAAAGGTTCAGCAGATAATTGGCTCAGAGTAATGTCAGAAGCCCAAGAATTAGGGCTAACCACATCTGCAACTAATGTTTTTGGCTTTGGTGAAACTAATAATCATAGAGTTTTACATATGGAAAGAATAAGACTCATGCAGGACGAAGCGTTATCTCTCGGAAGAGTTGGTTTTACATCCTTTGTTGCTTGGCCAGTTCAACTAGAGAACAATACATTCGGCAAAAGAAATCGTGGACGTAATAGGTTGGAGTTAGGTGCTGGACCCGTAGAATATCTACGCCACATCTCCGTTTCTCGTTTATTTTTCGATAATATTAACCATATTCAAGCATCTTGGCCAACTATGGGTCTGGGTGTGGCTCAAATGGCAATATTAGCTGGTGCAGATGATGCAGGTTCTACAATGATGGAAGAAAATGTAGTATCTGCATCAGGGACAAAAAAAGTATTGGCTAAAGAAGAAGAACTCCAAGAATCAATAATCAGGGCAGGTTTTCATCCAATTAAGAGAGATTCTGATTATAACCATCTTGAAACAGCATTAATCGATGTTAAAGATATGGCTGCTATTATACCCTTGCAGTACTAATAGTCAGAAAGTTCAAGTCTTCCACTCTTAACTGGTAATTTTTCAATTTCTATTCTATGATGATAGTTTTCCATTTTCAATGGTCTTACCCATTTCATTCTAGTTCCCTCATTATTTATGAACTCCATAATGAGCTCCCAATGAACTGCTATTAGGCCAGAATAAATAGATCCAGGCCATAACTTACTGGGTCCATGTAATACAATTTCATCTTCTATATTCCTTTCGTTTTGTATATCTAACCATTCTCCTGAATCTAAAACTCTCATCGGTTCTAACATCATTACTCTTCTATGTGCAACAGTCATAGGCGTTGATTCACCTACTCCTGTACCTAGTTCTTCTCCAGTTGTTATTCTTCTCTCTGGTAATGCAGTAGACATCCCAGGAATTGTTTGCTCACCTTCCTTCTTTCCTTGTGATTCCAGTATCATTCTTCTTTCAGGTACTGCTATTCCGACTTGTATCCTTGCTCTTTTTATGTCTAATCCTTTAGGTATTTTTAATTTTGATATAATGACCTTATTATCTTCTTTTTGTATAGTAATTTCTGGAGGATTTATGGGATTTTTTATTAACACATTCTGTCTTTTAATATCTTTCATATTTGCCGTCATTCTGAAAAACATTGGCGAAATAAATATTGGAAAAGCTAGAAATAGGAACACTGGATAATCTAATTGCCCTATTCTCACTGAATAATTTAGTACATTTAATATTGGAGCGATAAAACTTATTTCATCAATAGCAGGAGTAATAGCTCTCAAAAATAATGTCGAGATAATTAAAATAACTGCTGGTGTAATCATTTTCCTAGCTTTGTAATGTAATGGGTCTGGGTCAATGTACCACCCATTCCTCGTCCTCATTAAGAAGGGAAAGGTTTCTTTCGAGATATCTCCCTTTAATATCGGTAATTTTTTATCATTCTCTGTTACTTTTCTCCATTCAACTAACCAATCATTTTCTGTACCGATTTTAAATGTAGGGGGGGGTTTATTCTCTGACTCCAAAATCACTTCAATAATTTTGATTTGATTTGGAATCATATCCGAGTGTTCGAATGGAGGATAACGTATTCTCTGCACCGATCTTTCTATAATATCAACTCCATAAAACAGATTTAATCGCTTTACCAGCAAGTTTTCTAAATTCTGGGATTTCTTTCAACATTTTAGTTCCTAATGGTATAGGGTTTTCAATTTCCCCCACCTCGTTGATCATTGATATGACTTCTGGTTTAGCCCAAACTTTGAAGATTTCTTCTAGTTCTTTATCATTTGATTGAGATAAAAAAGCATTTCTGAGTCCTCTCGCTCTGTTTTGTGATTTCCTCATCTTATCTAATTTCTTTTCAATAAATGCTAGATTTTTTATCTCTAGGTTATTGTCCTTAATTTTTGCAGATAATTCATCAATTATCATATCAATATGTGCGAATCCCGGGCCTATCCCTCCTCCCGTAGTTGGTTTACATATACCTGCTGCATCTCCAAACAGGGCCGCTCTTCTTGCAGTAGTTTTTTTCAGAATTCCACTTGGTACTGAGCCAACAAATCTACCAACTTCTTTACATTCCTTAAATCGGTAACTCCATTTTCCATTTATCATTAATTCATTAAGTAAATCTTCACAAGATTTCTCGCCAATATATTTTGTTTGACTCCAAACTCCAATTCGTGTAGTTTCTCCAGAAGGTATTGCCCATGCAAAAAATCCCGGGGAAATATCTGAGCCCGTGTACATATCTAGCTTACCCTCTGTCCCCTTATATCCTGTGACTTCAATTTGCATGCCAATCATCGTCTCTTTCGGACGGCCAAATCTTAGAGTTCTACGTACCCAAGAATGCGCACCATCGGCGCCACAAACTAATTTCGTAGTTACGTTCTTTATTCCTTTAGGTGTATCTATGATAATATTCACTTTTTGTTCTGTTATTTCTATATTTTTGGGTTTACTCGATAACCAAAGTTCGGCACCTGATTTCAATGATTGATTTACAACTGCTTCATCAAATAATTTCCTACAAACAGACCATGTTCTTATTATATTTTTTTGGCCGATTTCAACAAGAGTTCCTTCCGGGCTATAGATTCTTGCACCCCAAATTGGAGTTAGTACTGTATTTTTTAAATTCACTGATTCCATTGCTTTTGGGTTAACCAGGCCAGCGCATTGAAATGGTCTACCTAGTTCTGCATGTTCTTCTAATAACAAAACTGAGATATTTTTTTTAGCCAGTTTATTCGCTAGATAACCGCCAATAGGCCCTGCTCCGACTATGACAACATCATAATCGTAATCATTCATACTATCATTCACTAGGTTAACCTTATTGATATCTTCTAATTCTGATTCACTTCTTCTTAGATTTTTTATTTTTCTTCATTACAGTATCTATAATCTTACTTGCATCCTGTTTTGTCATCTCATCAATGGTTACAATATCGGCAATAGCCAGAATATCACTAAGAGGGACTTCTTCTCTAACTGCTAATTTATTCACTAACTTAACCTGTGCTTCTGAAGCAGGTAATGCCTGACTTTCTTTGATGAGCGTGTCTATTAATTGACTAGCACTACCATCTTTCCCCCCAGTTAGACTATTAATATCATCAATATTTACTATCTTACAGATATCTTTGAGGCTATGTCCTAATTGGTCAGCTAATTTAATCACTAAAGCAATTTGTTTTTCACTGGCTGGAAAGTCTCCTCCATCAGCTATGACTTTATCGAGAGTATTTCTCATTTCTTCTCCTGTGAATTCTTCAGGTTTTTTACCATCGAGTACTTTATTTCTTTCACTCTCAGTCATATTTTTAGTTAAGTTTTTGAGTAATTCAATTTGTTTTTTTGATGGTATACTTCTTTTCTTTGTTTTCGCCGCATCATTCATTTCTTTGAATACATCTACGAAATTATGCCAAACCTCAGGTGCAGATTGACTACTGTTCTCTATAGTGTCGAGATCAGACTCCATTTTAGCGGTGAATTGTGTGGCAAAAAGGCCTCTTTCGTTCTGTTCATTATAGAATGGGACTACTTCTAGCCATAGTGTCCTGCCTGCATCTGTTGGAATAAGTGCTCCGCTATTATTTTCAACATATTTCCTTCTACTCAGTGTCTGGATAGTTGAGACATATGTTGAAGGTCTTCCTATACCAGCCTTTTTCATTTCTTGAACTATTGAACTTTCAGAGAATCTTCTCGGAGGTTTAGTTTGGTCACTAACCAACTGCGGATTCTCTTCATTACATTCTATTTCCCAAAGCACTCCCTCAGCTAGTTCAGATTGTGGAGGCTCTAACTTTATTGATTTATGATACGGCTCGTATACTGCTTCCCATCCTGCATGCGTTCTCCATGATGCAGTACCCGTTATATTTTTGTCGAAATCTTCAGTTTTTGCTACTATAGCCCTCGTTTCACGTATTGAACTTGACATTTGGCTCCCTGCAAATCTCGCCCAAATTAGTCGATAAAGTAACTGCTGCTCATCTTTGAGGCCATCGATATTATGAATCTCTGGTCTAGTAGGTCTAATGGCTTCATGAGCATCTTGTACGTTTGAGCTTCCTTTTTTAGCATCAGAACCTAAAACTCCTGGTCCCAAATGATTTTCTCCATATGTTTGTTTAATATATTCTTTAATTGTTTTTCTAGCATCTTCATTCGTTCTTGTAGAATCTGTACGTATGTAAGTAACATGCCCTGAATTGTATAATTCACCTGCTACTGCGCTAGTTCTTGCAACCGACCACCCAAGATTTGAACTTGCTGATTGAAGCATTGTATCTGTTGTAAATGGCGGCTTCGGGCTTCTCTTATTTTTCCCTTCTTTAATTGACTGTATTTCAATACTCATATTTTTATTTAATTTAGTAATTGCTTCTGCAGCTAAATCTTGATTAAATGTCCTATCTGGAAAGTGTTTACCTGAATCATCTAACCATGCCTCAGGATCATCTTTTTCATGAAATCTTATCTTGAAATTAGTATCATTTGAGATGAAATTAACACTATTGTAAACAATTGGGACGTGTTTCTCTCTGAGTAATTCTCTTTCTATGATGAATCCTAGAGTAGGTGTTTGAACTCTACCCATGGATGCTAGTCTCCAAGATCTAGAAAATCTCGAGCACTCAAATCCAACCAATCTATCCATAAATCTTCTAACTTTTGCAGAATCTACTAATGCAGTATCTATCTCTCTTGCTTCCTCAATTGCTTTTTGAACTGAAGTTTCTGTTATCTCATTGAAAGTTACTCTTTTCTGAGAGGGGAATTTTGCAAATATTATGCTTAGTCTCCAAGCAATAAATTCACCTTCTCTATCTGGGTCGGTTGCAATGTAAACTTCCTCGACATTAGATGATTTTGCCTTCTTAACCATGTCAGTAATTTTCTTTTTGGCACCGGAAGTCCAGCCCCATGGAGGTTCAGGTAGAACATTTCTTTCGGAATCCCACATTGACTTTGAAGATCCTTTACTCCCTTTTGATGGCAAATCTTGGACGTGCCCTCCACAAGCTTGTACTATCCACCCTTTACCCAAGTATTTCTTCACAGTCTTAGCCTTAGCTCCTGACTCGAGAATCATTAGTTTCACAATACTCACTCCATTACTTAGTCAATAACATAACATCGACCATTATCTTAATGGCACAATACTACCTGTATAAACTTGAGTCAACTCTGTTTGATACAAGGCGCGCACGCGCACGTGAGCGCGCGAAGCCAAGTTAGTGAATTTGATTCCGTGACTCAGTTTCATTCCATGGTTCATCAGCTGCTGGGCCTGCACAGCCTATACAACCTGGGTATCCTGCTCTGCCCAATTCGATAATCTTCTGGGTGAGATTATTCCATGTTGATTCTCTTTTCTTTACCCAAATAATTTCTAACGATTCAGGAGGAGATGTAGATATTATTCCATCTTTTGAATCTAACATTTCAAAAGAAATATCCTCTGAGTCTATAATAATGGATTTAATCCCAAAAATTATTTTCGGTGCATTATCTGATAATTCATTAGATAGTATCTCTATATTTTTTGATAAAAATCCATTATGAGATATTTCGACACCACTAGATCTAAGGATTCTTCTTGCTAATTCGGAGATTGCTGCATCCTCTGAAGAACTCCTCATCAATCTTCGGACGTGGGCAACGCTTGAAGACTGTCGGTTGAACCGACTTCCCCATGGGGCTGCCATATCGTGTATTTGGGAAGCCTATGTTAGGCCTTATCGATTCTGAAAAAGCACATAGTTTAGGGATTTCTGTATTGACAAACTTTGGTCAAACATCTGTAGGTCGTAAAGTTCTTGATAGCCTCTATCATGCTCCTGAATTACCAACACAAGTATTTGGAATGGATTTCCAGCATCCTTTGGGACTTGCAGCAGGGTTTGATAAAAAAGCGCAGGCATTATCTGCATGGCCATCTTTAGGTTTTTCTTGGATTGAATATGGTGGAGTTACTAGATTCCCTCAAGATGGAAATCCTAAACCGCGAATGTTCAGGGCGAATAAAGAAAATGCTCTAGTTAATAGAATGGGATTTAACAACCCCGGTTCTCTAGCTGTGCGAGATAGTCTACTTGAAAGAAGATCCAAGGGCCAGTGGCCAAATAATCCCATTGCAGCTAATATTGGTAGGTCAAAGAAAGTCTCTAACGACGATGCTCCAAATGATTATGCGTCTACTTTAGATATACTGTGGGATTTTTCAGATTTGTTTGTACTAAATGTCTCTTCACCAAATACCCCTGGTCTTAGGGAATTGCAAGGTGAGGAGCACCTTTCCAAGGTTCTTGAGGCATGTAATAATATTCGTGATAGGAAACAGGATTTCAAACCTATTTTACTCAAATTTTCTCCAGATATGGAAGATGAAATATTATTAAATTCTGTTGAAACTGCCATGAAATCAAAGATAAATGGTTTTGTAGCAACAAACACTACTGTGTCTCGATATGTACCGAAGAATTCTCAATCTCGTTCTGTTTTCGCACAAACTGGAGGGCTATCTGGAAGACCTCTCCAAGCGCGTTCTTTAGAAGTGGTTAATTTGTTGTATGATTATACCGATTCTAAAGTCCCATTAGTAGGTGTAGGCGGCATTGATTCAGTAGATTCAGCATGGGATATGATAAATTCGGGGGCATCATTGATACAGTTATATTCTGCATTAGTTTTCCAAGGCCCTTCTGTAGTATCCCACATAATAAAAGGTCTCAAGAGAAAAATTAACGAAAATAACTTTTCAAATATTGATGAAGTAGTTGGTTATTACCATAAATGAATATCATAAACCTCTTTAGTATCATTCACTTGGGAGATTCATGTCTGCAACTAGATCAACGAGATTGTTGATTGTTGGCGTTGCTTTACTTGCTCTAATTTCATTAATGCTAATCAGTGTAGATCCTGAAGTACAATATACTGTAGATGAAATTATGGAATCTCCGAGTGATTTCGAAGACGAAGAAGTTCATCTTAGAGGTATTGTAATGGAGGGTTCTGTAGATGATGTAAACAAAGTTTTCATCCTTTCAGGTACTGAAGCACAGATATTCGTAGATATTTCTTATGTCGCATTACCCGATGGTTTCGCTGAAGGCTATGTTATTGCAGTCAAGGGCGATCTTCTCAAAGTTGATGATAAATGGATAATTTCTGCCAACTCGATACAGACCGGTTGCCCTTCAAAATATGATGCGGAATGAAAAAAATCTTCTAACTCTCTTAAGGGGTTCATTAAAATGGGTCGTTAAACACGGCTATATGGGCTAGGGGGAGTGTTGACGTGCTCTATTTTTCACAAATCGTCAATAATGGTGACCCGAAGTCTGAGGGCGGCGTAAACGAGCCATCGATGACCCATTGGGCAACGTCGATACTTCGCCTCCAAGAGATGCAGGTTGGCATAACGAACTTCCGGAGGGAAATTCGAAGTGCCTTATACCCGGGAACCAGGTCAGGCGCGGAAGCGAGCAGCCCGACTGGGGATGCTGGATGCCTTGGAATAGCGGAGTTGAGAAGTTCAATGATATATTATCGATGATGACGAGCGTCCACCGAAGACGTGCCCACTAATTTTTATTCCGTGGTATACCCTTGAGATCGCCCATTTGGCACACAATTTCAAAGTGTTTTTCGGTAACTGGTTGTACTGATAACCTACTTCCTTTCATTAATAGTTTCATGCCGTCTAATGCAGGGTTATCTCTCATTTCTTGTAGAGGTATTATTCTGTTCATTCCTTCAATTGGCTTGATATTTACCATCATCCATCTTGGATTCTCAGGAGTAGCCTTCTCATCATAATAATTAGATGAAGGATCTTGAGCGGTATGGTCTGGATAACCTTCCTTGCATATTTCTGCTACACCTGCGACATGAGGTGGTTTAAAATTCGAATGATAGAATAGTACTAAATCACCTAATTTCATATCATCTCTCATCATATTTCTAGCTTGATAATTTCTCACTCCGTCCCAGTGTGTTTCACCATCTTCAACTAGCATTTCCCACGGGTAAACATGTGGTTCACTCTTCATCAACCAGTAATTCATGTTCCTACGGAGACCAACGAGTGAATGAAAGTTTTCGTCACCAAGCATCTTCTGCAGAGCCCATGATTAATGTTGCATCGATTGCATCCGCCTCATCTCTCTGAATTGCTCTTTTGAGGCCAGCAGTTTGAACCATTCTAGATACTCCTCCAGTCAAATTAACATTCGCTTTAACCATTAATGAGTAAATTGCAGGCAATAATATTAGTGCAGAAATAGCCGCTATAATTAACAATACAATTATCACCTTAATGAATGGTCCAATTGCTGGGATTGGTATACCCAATGCGCATAACATACCTGCTGAAGTAACCGTCGTAGCTTCGAACAAACTCATGCCTGTGCTGGCACATGCAGATTTTATTGCTTCTAGTGACCCGCCTAATTCCCTGACTCTGTTAGCTATATGTATTGAGAAATCCACCCCCACTCCTACCAGTATTGACCCTATCATTACAGTAACTAGGGACATAGATACACCCCAAGAATCCATTATTAGCCATTGCATTGCCACTGTAAAACCTACAGGTAGTGTGGTCAATAATGCATAGAAAATATCTCTAAATACAAGAGCTAAGACGATTACTGTGAAAAGCAGAGCATAAAATAATGACCTCCATTGCGATCCTACAATTAAATCGTTAACTTCAATGGTGACAGATGCAACTCCGATAAGTTCAGGTTCTCCGTTGGTGCCTCCAAGTCCTGAATTAGCAGCGTGTTTGTTAACTAAATAAGTAGCCTCTTCTGTACCTACAACATCCATGAATGGCATATCGATATATATTAGGCTACTCTCAAATTCTCCCGAGATAAATAATTCTCTCATTTCAACAGTTAGACTCTCATAGAACACGTAGAGTAAGAAGTTTTGAGCTTGCTGTCCCCCTAGTTCCTGTGCATCTAAAGTGTCAAGAGTTCTCCAAAAGGATGCATTTCCTGATTGTCCGTTATCGAATACTAAATGCCCTAGATCTTTGATTGATTGAGGTACACCAGGGGTTTCGTCAATTATATCGGCAATAGGAGCTCCCGAAACATTTACCGATACGGCTATCGCTTTCATCAAGAAAACTATGGATACTGCAGTAACTTTCTCAACTTCTGCACATTGCCGCTCGAGTTTTTCTATTTTTTCCAACCCACTATAAGGGTCTTGAACGGTCGGAGATAAAAAATCAGGACTCGCTAAGATGTTTTCTGATATTTTTAGAAAACCAGGCTGTCCTGATTCGAATTCATCACTGTATAGTTTCATCGCTTGCACCGCCTCTACATCCTTCGGGGCCATTTCTAACAAGTCAAGATTTGATTCGACTTGTTCTCTAGAATATCCTGCAGAGATAATCATTGCTATCATAAATAATGCTAAAGTTACTTTAGTCCATTTAATAGGTATAGAAACAATTTTTACAAATACATCGGGTGGTGGATGAGAAGGTTTCTTTAAATCTAATATTAATGTTAAATTAGGTACCATCAGCATCGTCATCACATATACTACAACAATACCAAATGCAAGAGATATACCTACTGTTTGTATTGGTGCCATTGGAGTTAATGCTAAGGAAATAAAACCAATTATAGTTGTCATAGCAGACAAAAACACTGCTCTTCCGGTTGAGTTTAATGCCTCTTCTATTTTTTCTTCTGGTGTGCCTTTAGCTTCTGCGTAACGATTTGTTATGTGAAGCCCATATGATACACCTAGTGCAAGAACAATCGGTCCGACAATAATTACAGTCATTGTAACTTCATAGTTGGTAAATCCTATGATACCCATTGTCAAGAAAACTGAACATAAAGTTGGCAGACCTGCGATTATTAAGACCTTAACTCCTTGAACAAGTCGAAACCTTCCTGTTTGTAATAAGTCGCAATGGAATAAGAATAAAGTTATGGCTACTAAGACGACACCAATTGGAAATACGTTCCAAAAGAGATTGAAAGATTCTTCAGTAACTGCGTTAGTGATAGGAGCGGGTCCGGTTAATGTCATGTTGAGGCCTAACTCTGACCAATATGTGTTCTCTGGATATGGTTTGTCTGATGATTCATTTATGACACTTTTTAGATTATCAATATTACTTTGAGTCAATTCAATGATTCCGGGGACATCCGCGTCACTTGAGATTCCCATGATTATAACTGCCCGATTCCATTGAGGTACTCCAGAATCATTGAGATTCTGTTCCGCACCTTCTCCACCAACATCTCTGACTAGTTTATCTAAAGCATTTTGAGGCATTTCTCCTAATATCTGATCAACTCTGTTTTGTTCATCAGGTATAGCATAGTTTCCTAAAATATCTTGCTGCTCATCAATTATTTCATTAAACTGTTCAGCGAGTTCATCTTGGCCAAGTGCTGTTCCTAATCCTGAGGTAAATGCTTTGGCTACTCTGCCAGCACTAGAATTAACTTCTTTGATTACAGCAGAAAGAGATAAAACATATATTATTTCATCATTTTCACCACCATCATTTCGATCGTAATTCATCGCATTTTCCATAGCATCTATCTGGTCTAGAATTGGGAGAAGGGAAATATTGTATTTATCTGACTCTACATAGATTATCATGACATTTGTTGTCCAATCTTCTTCTACTTCTTCTATTAAAACTGCTACTTGAGAACCATCAGGCAAGTAAACTTCTAAATCACCATTTACATTCATTGATGATTCTTCATTACAGATTGAATTTTGAAATTGCTCTCTACAATCTATAGCTCCTGAATGCAAAGTAAAGAAACCAGTAACAACTAAACATAAAACAACTGTTAAAACAGGTGCTTTAACTAAAGCTTGAGTACCAGTCATTCCCGACATAGATCTTCTAATCTTATTTGGTGTCATTATCACAGTATCTTTTACAGAATTTAAGTCAATATTTTTCATTGATTGTTTTATTGAAGAAGATGTATCCGCAAGACTTCTAGGCGTTTTTTTTCCAGATTTCTCATCACCTCCTGGAACCATAACACTACCCTCTCATGTATTCGTGGTCAAGGAAGGGACTTCAACCCAACGCTCTCCATCTCATTCTAAACCGCATTTCGTTCATATTGCTAACTCGGCAATAGTCAAGAATAAGTTACTGCGGGGTTAGTATATACCGCTCAGGTGTGATTGTCATGGGTAAGCCGAAAATAACGGATAAAAGATGGTCAATAGACCTTGAAAAACGCATACAAGAGGAGCACTATGGCGAATCTTATAGTTCACGCTATTCATTCAATCCAAATTCAGAAAAAGAAATATTTGTGATAGATACCCCACCTCCATATCCTAGTGGGACGTGGCATATTGGTGCTGTAGCACAATACAGTATGATAGATGTGATTGCCCGCAGTCAGAGATTATTAGGGAAAGAGGTATATTTTCCATGGGGAGTAGATCGTAATGGAATAAACATTGAATTCACTGTAGAGAAAAAAACAGGGAAGAAAATGAGAACCTTTGAAAGGGGCGAATTCATTGATTTATGTAAAGAAACTATTGAAGAATATACTCAAGCAATGAGAGAGACCGCTTGCCGAGTAGGTTTGTCATGTTCTTTCGAGTCTGAATATCTTACCGATTCTCCTGAATACAGGGGCGTTACCCAATCAATATTTGTAGATTTATTTAAGCAGGGGAATATTATTGAAGATTTACGCCCTAACATTTACGACCCCGTCGAAGGTACTACAATTGCCGATGCCGAAGTGCAAAGAATATCTCGCCGAACTAAACTTTGTGATATTCTTTGGAAAACTGAAGAGGGAGAGGAAGTAGTAATCACGACAACCCGTCCAGAATTAATTTGTGCATGTGGTATAGTATTGGTACATCCCGAGGATAGCCGATATGCACATTTAGTTGGTAAAGAATTAATTTTACCTCTTCCTGTAAATGGACGAACTAAGAAAGTTCTTGTTTCATCCCATCATTCTGTGAAAATGGATTTTGGTTCAGGAGTTTTGATGGTATGTTCATTTGGCGACCAGAATGATGTTTCAGTCTTCAGAGAGTTTGGTCTTGAGCCATTTGTTGCAATTAATCTCAAAGGTGAGATGACTGATATATCTGGTCCTCTTTCTGGGCTTACAGTGTTAGATGCTAGGAAAAGAGCAATTGAAATTCTTGATGATAGCGGCGTCTTATCTTCTATAATTGATCATGAACAAGAAATACCTGTTAGTGAAAGAGGGAATAATCCTGTGGAAATAATATTGCTTAAAGAGTGGTATGTTCGACAAACACATACGTTAGAACGTATGAACGAACTAATTTCTGAAATTAACTTCATACCCCCTAGAAACAAGCAATTCCTTGATGATTGGATGCAAAATATATCCATTGATTGGCCAATTTCCAGAAGGCGTTGGTACCATACAGAAGTTCCAATTTGGTATAGTGAAGATGGAAATAAGGTCGTCGTACCACCTTCAGGAGGGTATGTGCAACCTTGGAGAGATTCTCCACCTTCTGGATCAGAAGTATTAGATCGTGTAACCCGGACAAAGTTAGGAAGTTATGATCAACTCTCGGACGAGTTAGGGACACTAACTGGTGAAGAGAAAGTGTTTGATACTTGGATGGATTCTTCTAATTCTAACTTATTTGTATCGGGATACGGTAAGGATGAAGAATTATTCAATAGAGCTTTCCCAACTGCTTTACGTCCTCAAGGTAAGGAAATTGTCAGAACATGGCTATACTACACATTGCTAAAAAGCACTCTTTTATTGGATAAACCTGGTTTTGCTAATATATGGATAGATGGGCTAGGAATGGATCCATGGGGGCGTAAAATGTCTAAGTCTCTTGGTAACGGTATTGATGCTAATTCAGTATTAGAATGTGGTGCAGGTGGAAGGACTGGGTCATGGAAGATCAAAGGTTCAGACGGCAAGCAAGTAAATCTCAAAGCCAATAAAATTGGAAGTGAATGTTTCCGTCTTTGGAAAGCCTGTGATGCTCAGGTAGGAGATGACTTCCATATCAACCCCGAAGAAATTGAAGCAAAATATTTTGGTATTTTAACAAAAATATTCAATGTTGCTAGGTTTGCAAGTCAGTTTGATGTGCCATTAGATTTAGATACAGTTCCTTCTGATTTAGAACCAGAAGATAAATGGATTCTCTCAGAGTTTGGGCAAACTATGTCTAAAGTCGAAGAATCTTGGGGAAATGTAGATATCTATAATGCCGCTCAATCAATTAAGAATTTCAGTACTGGAGTTTTTCCAAGTCATTGGTTGGAGATGGTGAAGTCACGCTTGTATGATGGTGATGAAATCGCATCATGGACACTACACCGAATTGTTAGAGACATTCTAACCACTTTAAGTCCAATATGTCCATTTTTCACTCACTATCTTTCTACGACATTGTATGGCAATAGTTCTGTAGATGTCAGAGAATTCCCAGCAATTATCTCTAGTGACAAAGATCTTCTCAAATTAACTGATTCACTTATTGAATTTAATTCCGAAGTATGGAAAACAAAGAAAGATTCAGGAATATCCCTTAACACAGAAATATCTGATATTATAATCCCTGAAGAATTAGAAGTATTAACTACTTCTCTCAATAGAATGCATAGGATAACTTAATTCAGAGCAGTCGAAGGTTTTTCCCCCTCTAAATGTTCGATGATAAGTCCCGCCATTTCAATTCCAATTCTTTCTTGTGCTTCTTTAGTAGCAGCACCAATATGCGGTGTCCCATGAAAATTTTCATGCTTGAACAATGGATTATTAATTGCAGGTTCGATTTCAAATACATCCAAAGCTACACTAGAAAGTTGTCCACTTTCTAGTCCTTCTAATGCAGCGTTTTCATCTATGATTCCTCCTCTAGCGCAATTAATTAGGTGATTTCCACATTCAATTCCATCACTTCCTCTACCTGGCATTAAATTAATCCTTGAAGCATTGGCCAAATGATAGGTTTCTTCTGTTAAGTTACAATGTATGGATATGTGTGTACACATCTTGAATACACTATCTACGTCTTTATACAACACACAACCTTGTTTCCTCGCTACTTCATCTGTTACATATGGGTCATATGCATGTAATTCCATACCCAATGCTCTGGCTGCAGCCCCAACACCCTGAGCAATTCTCCCATATCCTATTAATCCCAAGGATTTCCCAGAGAGTTCTGATCCAACTAGTTCTTTTTTAGCCCAAACACCATTTCTTAATTTCCGATCTGCTATTGCTATATTCCTACAGGAAGCGAGAAGGTGTGCTATTGTCATTTCAACTACACTTCTTGTCGATGCTCTAGGGGTATTACATACTGTGATATTATTTTCAGTTGCAATTTGAATATCGATATTATCTACTCCAACTCCGGCTCTACCGATAAATGAAAGTCCCTTATTTCCATTTCTTGACGCTAAGATCACTTCTTCGGTCATTTTTGTTGCACTTCTAATTACTACTGCATCAAAATCTAATAATACTCCGCCTAGTAATTCTTCCTTGGAATAATGTTGAATCACTACCTCGTGTCCGGAAGAAACTATCATTTCAACTGCTTTTTTGTCCATTCCATCTGTAACAGCGACTCTCGCCATAACTCTTCTAGTATAACTTACTCAATCAATATTACTAATGTAAATCATCAACCTTAGTATTCATAATCCGGTACCCGATGCGCTTACACAGAGGTAAGGTATTATGACTGATAAAGGAATAAATAATGATGAGATATTAACAATAGAAGCAAGTGCACATTGTGATGGTCCATGTGGAGTATATGATCCTGCTAGCGCTCGAGTAGCCGCTGAAGCAGTACAATCAATGACTAAGAAAATGATGGCATTAGAGGTTCCAGATACTCAATCTGAGCAATTTGTGGGATATCTGAACACTATGTCGCGCTATGCAGCAATCAAAGAAGAAGAAGCACAGAAATGTAAAGATGAATTATTAGTTCTATGGACTGATTTCTTCAAACCACAACATCTTGATTCTATACCTGAACTTCATGATACTTTCTGGCAAGCAGCAAAATTATGTTCTGCATGTAAAGTAGAAGTTTCAGTTCAACACGCGCAAGAATTAATGGATGCTGTAGAATCTATTCACAATATGTTCTGGACGGCAAAAGGCCGTGAAGTACCATGGATTCGCGCTTCTTAGATATCAGAGTCAAAGGCGACTCAATGTGGCCCACTCTAGAAGATGGAAGTGTGGTGCGTTTTGAGAGAATTCGTGGTACAGCACTACAGATTAATCAAATAGTTCTTTGTAATCATCCATTGAGAGCGAAATTTTTAGTAATCAAAAGAATTTCATCAATTGATGATAAAACAGCCTTCTTAGTGGGGGATAACCCCGATCCTACAGCTTCAGAAGATAGTCATAATTTCGGTAGAGTCGAAATTAAAAATATTTTAGCATGTATGATTGAAAATTAATTTTAGCAACAACCTTCATCTCTCATCGGTGCTGAAACAAATGTGATTTTATTTACATTAGCAGTATTTTGTAATTGCTCAACTATCTTGCGGAATTCCAATGCAGCCCCCATTCCTTGAATAATATCTACGCATGTGTGACTATGTTTTAGGCAACTATGGTTGTATGAACTGATCTCTAATGCATGAGAGTGCCTAATATCCATCAGTTTGTTTTCAACACCGTGTTGATGCTGATAATAGATTACCAAATGCCCTTCAACTATTTCATCATCTTCCATATTTTTTAATTCACCTCTTTGTTGTATCTCGGAATAATAAAGTGAAGCATCACGAATAAATCTACTTCTATTTTGATAACCTGATTTTTTGATGATATTATCCAAGTCATTTGCAAAGTTTTTATCGGCGCTAAACGTAATAATTCGACTCATATATTTACGAGGCGTCAAACATTAATAATAATTTCCTAATGTGTACTTAATAACATTTTTTAAATACTTATTAATTGCTGGAAGAGTATGGCAGAACCCCCGCTGATGTATGTTGCTCTGACTTTAATAATCGCTCTTATTTGTGGATTAATGCCTATTTTATCGAAAATAAAGGAAGATGCAAACAAATTAAAAATATTGACAGGGATTGCAGCAGGGATAATTCTTGCATCTGCATCGTTAGTTGTGATTCCAGAAGGTTACGAACTTGCTACAAATGATGAACACGATTCTCACGGGAATGAAGATGGATTAGCCGGTTCCATTGCTCTAGTGATGTTAGAAGTTGATCATGGAGATATTAATGCATCTCAGGCGATAGAAGAAATCGAAGGATTAGCAGGAGGTCATGATGCACATGCTGAAGAGGAATCTATTCATAGTGATGAAGAATCTTCTGAAGAATCTCTCTCGGAATCAGTACTTCACGTAGTAGAAGAGGTAGAAGATGGTGAAATTAATGTCACAGTAGGTTTGGAAGAGATTGAAGAATTAATTACCAGCCATTCTCATGATGAAATGCATGAGGAAGAAGATGAACATATTAGTGACTTACTATTAGGGGGGGCGATACTTGGTGGTTTCTTGCTAATGCTTATCCTTGAAGGATCTGGTATTGGCCACGCCGTTCATGAAGAGCATCATGATCATAATCTTGAGCATAACCACGGACATATCCATCATAGTTCGTCGGGATGGCTTTTGCTATTCGGACTAACTCTTCATGCGGCAACTGATGGTATTGCGATAGGGGCGGCAGCTGCATCTGGCAGCGTATCTGTGACTGCTGCTGTAGCTCTTGCAGTATTGATACACAAGGGCCCCGCTGCTTTCAGTCTTGGAGTATTTTCTATACATGAGAGAGAGAACCGTAATGATTCTATTCGTGATATATTGATATTTTCATTAGCTACCCCTGTAATGATTCTACTTGCATTCTATGCTCTTGAAGATTTAGAGACTCATATTATCGGTCTAACTATGCTATTCTCAGCCGGCACATTCCTTTATGTCGCAACTGTGGATACTCTTCCTGACATTCATAATCCTGAAACTGGTAAGAAAGCAATGCTTAATGTCTTATTAGGGGCAATTATACTGTTTTTGATACTATTTGCCATGGATATTTCTGATTTGATTGAACATGGACATTAACGAGCAATAGATTAATTATGAGTTTAGCCATGGCTAAACTTTATATTAGACTTGTCTAAGAAAGTTGTATGTACTCAGTGGCCATAGAAGACTATCTGAAGTCTTTGTGGAAACTTGGACCGAAAGATGTGGGTACTCAGGAATTAGCATCTCACCTTGATGTTAAACCTGCTTCGGTAACAAAAATGATGCTCAGGTTGACTGAAATGGGCTTAGTTGATCATACTCCTTACAAAGGAGCCTCTTTAACTCGTCAAGGTGAATTGGAAGCACTTTCTGTAGTGCGAAGGCATCGTCTATTAGAGACATTTCTTTCGCAAACATTAGGTCTTGGGCGTGATCAATTACATGCTGAAGCAGAGAGACTAGAGCACGCACTTTCTAAGGAACTTGAGGATGCTATAGCAAATTATCTCGGAAACCCTGTTCGTGATCCACATGGTCATCCAATACCAGGCCCTAATGGTGAATTACCGGGTGGGTTTGATATTCCATTATCTGACTGCCCACTAAATAAATCATTAACTGTAATGCAAATTCCAGATTATGATTCTTTAGTTTCATCTTGGTTAGAAACTAATGGTATATTCCCTGGTGTGAAATTAATAATCGAATCAAGAGACGATTTCGACGGTGGTATTAATTGTAAAATTGATAATAATGAAGTTAGGATATCATCTTCTATAGCAAGTTTGGTGAAAGTTTCACAAGAGGATTGATATTTTGCATTCAAATTCTATTACTCCGGATGGTAATCAAAATTCTCGAATGAATTTTTTACGCGTATTTACAGATAAATATGGGCGATTAATAGCAGCTATTTTACTTACTTCAGCCCTCTTTAACTCTAATCGTTTAGGTGAGTTAACTAGATCCTCGGTTTTTGATGCCTACACACAAGTATCCGTTTTCGTTGCAATCACATTATTACTATTCTTTTCTTTAGAACATTTTTTGGATTTTGATATAGGAGAAAAAATGCGTCAGGGAGGTAATTGGCAAGTTCCTATTGCAACTGGCTTAGGTGCATTACCAGGTTGTGGAGGTGCAGTAGTTGTAATCACGTCATTTGCTAGAGGTAATATTACTCTAGGTGCTATGGTTGGTGCATTAATCTCAACTATGGGTGATGCAGCATTTTTATTGTTAGTTAAAGAACCGATGACTTATGTCGTAGTATTGTTAATTTCATATTCCACTGGAATAGTTTGTGGATGGCTAGTAGATCGCTTCCACCCTGGTGAAATATATGTTCAAGAAATTACACATCATGAAATACCAGTGGTCGGTAAACTTCGAGTTATAGATATTGTTTACATTATTATTGTATTACCTGGACTTATCATTGGTATTATGCAGTTAATGCAATTGGAAACTCCAGAACTTGGAGGACTTACCTTAGCCCTAGGTCTATTTGGTGCCATTATGTCAATATTTATCTGGGCCCTATCTCCAATCAGTGCAGTTTCTGCTAATTTAGATCACCCTTTCACCCGTACTGCTGAAGAAACATCTTTTGTGACATCTTGGGTAATAGCAGCCTACTTGGCTTATGAATACGCATTTGAATATCTTGGTTTAGATATTGCCGCTCTAGCGGAAGCAGGTTGGCTATTCGTACCATTAATTGCAATTCTTGTTGGTTTTATTCCAGGTTGTGGGCCTCAAATAATAATCACTACATTATATCTGAATGGTGTAATACCTTTCGCCGCTATGATAGGTAATGCGATTTCTAATGATGGAGACGCTCTTTTTCCAGCTATAGCATTAGCACCTAAGATGGCAATAATTGCTACATTATACAGTGCAATACCTGCATTAATTATTTCTTACACTTTCCTATTTTTAATGTGAATTTTTGTTTTCGCCCAATCACTTAGTTTTTCACGCTCGATTTTTGCTTCATGACCAGAATCAACAGGGAATTCATTATCATATTGAATAAATATAAAATCAGAATCAATATTAAAAATCTCGCATAATTTTGGGATTTTTTGTCTTAATTTCGCCTCTAGTATAATCCAATCTTGTTCCTGTTTTTCTACAACGATTACAGGTTTCAAATTACTTGGACCATTGACCAGTGCCGTACGTATATTCAAACTAGAATCTAAGAACTGTTCGACTTGCTTTGTATATATCGTATTTCCATCTATTAATCGTACTTTGTGGGACTTTCTTCCGACTAACCAAATCCTATCTAATTCATCTTTGTATCCCAAATCTCCAGTTCTATGCCATGAATTTTTGTTTAGTACATCTGTAGCCCAAGAAATAGGCCCTCCAAATTTAGTTTCATCCTCTCCTATGAGGTTTGAATAAACAGCAGACCCTTGGACTGAAATCTCTCCCAATGATGATACTCCAGTTCCAGATACTTCTACTGCTGAAGAGCTGTCGAATAGTCCAGAATCATCTTCAAATGTCAGAATCTTAATTCTAATGTCATCTACTGCTCTACCTACACAAATTCCTCCTCCAGAATTCGTTTCAGATTCGGTATCAATTATCATTTTAGTTTGAACTTGGCATAAAGGAAACCCTTCAGTAGCTCCATAAACCAGATGAAAACCCCCATCAGCAGGTCGATGTTTTGAAAAATGTGGTTCTATTAACTGAACTATCTTTGCAGATACTGACTCTCCACCTACATAAAGACGTTTTAGTGATGGTAAAATAGGCGTATTTTGACATTTATCATTAGTCCGTAAGTCTAAGAATTTGGCTAAATTAATAGCAGAAGGTGGTGATAAAAATGCACTTGATGCCTTCCATTGATTTATTTCATCAACAATATTCTGGCCTGTTGTTTGTCGAGGTTTTGAGGTATTCACAATAGAAGTAATACCAAGAAGTGGATGAACAATTAAGGTTCCAGAACGGCCAAAAAAAACTTCCTCTTTATTCATTCCTTGAGATTTCAGAAGTCTTAGATGTGCATGAAGCATTCCATGGTTGTAAACTACCCCTTTTGCAGGTCCTGTTGTTCCAGTAGTATACTTGACGAATGCTGGGGTCTCCTCCCAGTTTTTTCCATCTTCGAGATTAAATATAGAATCATTATTTGTATTTGTATAATAAGATTTTAGATGTTTCATATTTATCGACATATCAGACTTTCTACTAAATCTTAGAATCCAACTGATGAATAAGGATTTTCTAAATCCTATTATTCCTCTGGGTTTAGCACGATTTAGTATGGCCCTTAATTGTCTTCTATCATAGCTATTTTTCAAGTTCAAATTTGGGATTAGTAGCGGAACTGATCCTGATTTTATCATTCCATAAAGTAGTATTATAAAGTCGATATTTGGTCTAATTATCACTAAGGTAATGAGTCCATGATGGAATCCTCTTTGAGAAAGATAATTCGCTACTTTACTACTTTTTTTATCCAAATCACTATACGAAATTTCATCATAAGAGATTTCATTCGAATCCTTTTTTCGGAAAGCAAATGCTATCTTATCTGGATGTTCTTCTACTCTCTGAGAAAGAGTAGTCAGGATATTCTTAACACTCATCTCCTCATGATTATGGTAGTTTAATTAATAAGGTATTCTCCGTTTCTATCATAAATCTATATTAACTATTCAGAGAATAGTTATATTCGAGTTTTTATCTAATATATTCTTTTTTTTTCTGCTTGCTAGCGCCGCTGTGATTAATGTTATTAGATTGATTAATAGTGATGGTGCAGGTAAGAAACCCTCATTGCTAGTTGTAATTTTTATCACAGAATTATTAATTGGCTCATCAACCCATTGAGCGGAATCAATTACTCTTTTCTGATAGTGAATACTCCAGGCACCGTCATCGACTAAACTTAGATTATTAGAATCGAGAATTACGATTGATTCATTGGTTGCATTAACTCCGAAAGTTTCCGAATGCCATAATAATTCTCCATTTATATCTGAATAGTGAAACGTAGCATTAGAAGTACTCGCTTGGCCAAGATTAACTACATATGCCTCTAATAGGCTATTTCCAATCTTGAGATCTTCTATTACAAGACGGGCTCGCCAATACCATATATTTTCTATTAGATATTTCATCACATCCAATTCTTCACCCAATCTATCAGAGAGTGCTTCTACTGTTCCTAGAAGGAATTGCTCATCATCTGTTTCGAAAGTAAAAGTTGGGTAACCCATCACGCCGTAGCCGTAATCTCGACTAGTTCCACAGTTTGGATAGAGTCCTTGATTTGCGTTTTGAATAGGTATCTCGGATATGTTAGAGTTCACATCATCTCTGATGAAATGGAACATCTCCCAGTCTGATGGCTGTTGAGGCCATTTCCCCCAGGGGTAAAGCATAATCCATACTCCCGTATGCATAGTCACATACAAATCTGCATGAGGGACAACTTCATTCATATAAATCGAATTCGCTAGAGTCTCGGATTCACTGAATGCGCTACTTCCCGGTTGGGTTGAATCGCAAGTATTCCAGTAATGGTCGTAGTTCCTATTCAAGTCTACTTGATTTATATTCCATCTAGTGTCTAAATCATTACCATCAGCATTCAGCATTATTAGAATATGTAATTCTGTAGTCCCCAAAATCTCAATTACATCCTGATTCCCATCTACCCATCCTTCAATATAATATTCTGCTGTAAGGAATGCAAGTTCCGTCCCTAAGTGCTCATTTCCATGATGTCCTCCATCGATATATACGACCTCTTTTATCTCACCGTTGGGTTTTGTATCTTGACTCCAGTCAGAAATTTGTAACATCCAGAGATTTCGCCCCATCTCTGTTTGACCTACTGAGAGTAAATTAACAATTTCTGGATTATTATCAGCCCACTCATTAAGATCTAGAGTTAGAGTTGCATATGTATGATACCAATGTTCCTGAATAATATCTGGTTGCCCTACTTGTGCTGTAGCAATAGGGGACGCCGAAGTAAGCATTAACGAGGTCAAGACGATGACTACCAAGAAGCGACCCATGCATTGCTGTAGGGGTTCCTGCCTAGAATCATTTGCATCCCATAGTTGTTTTTTTTCACCTTAACCAATTAGATTAGGGAATATTTTTGGTGTATTTTCTCTATATTCTTGATACTCCGATACGTCTCCCCATTTTTCGTTCGCCCTTTTCTCCAGTATAGGTACACCACTTATATTGACGAGTAAAAAGTATACAAATATAGGTGAAATCCATGCTACTTTTTCTAATCCTGTAAAGCAAGATATGCCGAAAAATGATATCCCAGTCCATAGAAGTATTTCACCCAAATAATTAGGATGTCGGGTTCGTGACCATAGCCCTTCAGATATCCATTTTCCTTTGTTTTCCGGCTTTGAGTTGAATTGTGTTTTCTGATTATCTGCAACTACTTCGATTCCAAATCCAATACACCAAACAAATATTCCAATATAGTCCCAAATTCCTATTGGGGGAGCAGGTGTAGATTGACTGTTGATTACTATAACCGCGGACAAAGTTAAGAATACCCAAAGTCCTTGAAGAGTCCAAGGTACTAAGAATCGAATAGAAGATGTTTTCAAATCATCAAAACGTCCATCTTTCCCTGATCGATGAATACGTCGGTACAGGAAAAATGAGAGTCTTAAAGACCAAATTATAACAAAAATACTTACAATCCATTCTCTGATACTGGGAGATTCTGCTTCTGAACCTACCCATAAACTGAAAACAACAACTGAGATATATGTGAATCCCCCAATAATATCATAGAAACGTTCAGTTTTCTTGATAGAAGCAGGAATCCATCCAATCAACTGAATCCCTATTGAGAGAATTGCGCAGTAAATTATTGCTGAGTAACCATAAAGCTCAACTGAATTTTCTTGTACAGCGCTAACAACCAAAACAATAATCAGAGTCGTAACGGCAACTACTATTGCCGTCAAACGAATATCTTGGAGACTTGAACTCATTGTCATCATCCTATCTAAAGTGATTTTGTTAATAATTATTAGTTTGGATTTTCCACAAGAAAATCTATGAATTCTATGACTTCTTGATATTTATCATCAGGAATTTCTTTGTATGACTGTCCGAATTTACTTTTTACACATATTGCAACATGAGCATAGGGATTTCTTCCTTTTGGATGATTTCTTGAATTGGGTAATTTCCCTACTAATTTATCTCCCGCCTCTTGGATATATGCCCATATTTTCTTAGAATTATTTTCATCCATGTATTTTTCTATCTCCGATAATATCTTCACAATATCAATTTGTTTACTAACTTTACCAATAACTAAGTTTTAGTAAAAAATATTGAGATTATTGTATTGGAGCTGTCATACTCCAAGTCGTACTTGGTTTATGCCAATCTCTTAATTGATCAGTTTCTAGACGTATCTGCAAGCCTTCGCCTTCCTCTACATTTAAATCTGAGATTTCAAACTGAACATTTTTTTCATTTGTTCTAAATGTCCCATCAAAAATTATATTCTGATTTATTATGGCTCCATCCTTTGTATATTCAATAATCACACGAAGATGACATTCTTGAAGTGGATTTCGTAGTGTACATGATTCACTACTCCCATCATGCTCGACTGTTACAATGCCTTCGAAGGATAACAGTCCTTGAGGGGGTATCAAATCTACAATAGTTGATTTAGCAGTTGGAGCACATGCACATTCCATATTATCTGATTCCACATAACCAATCATTTCACCTGTAACTTCTAGTGTTGATAATTCAACTTTTTTAGATGAAGTCGATGTAGCAGTTACCGTATAATATCCAGGGTCATCATAGGTGTGCGATACCTCTTGACCAGTAGCGGAATTTCCATCTCCAAAATCCCAAAAGACAATTCCATTCGAATTTTGACTCTCAAAAATAAATTCATGTAATTTAGCAAAAATAACTTCTTCCTCATCATTATCCCCTTCATCAACCTCTATTAGTGTGTATTCATTAACTCCATATACAGCCGGCGCCTCTATAGAAAATTGTTGGTTTGAAGAGGTTCCTACTGTTGAAAAAGTAGCAACAAGTGCTCCTCCAGTAGCTGTGAATAATACTAACAATACAAGACTAAGGGTTGAAATAATTATCTTCATGATTTTCGTGTAGTATCCGTACTTATCAACATCTGTTTCAATTACATGGATTTTATAGTTAAATATTTTGTGTACACTATCTATCACTTAGAATAAGGCTGTAGGAGAATTACTTATTTAGTTCGGAGTCTTAGGACGGATATGAAAAAAATTGCAGTTATCCTAACTCTTATATTTTTGACATCATTAATTTCAGGTTGTACTGGTAATGATTCAAGTACTGAGAAAGACGAAAGAATTTCTGAATTAGAATCTGAGTTATCAAATATAACTACTGAAGCAGAGGAACTTGCTGTAAATAATAATATCTTGCAACTAGCACTCATGGAAGCTCAGTCATCATTAGATATTTTAAATGAAGATTATTCGAATCTATCATCTCAACTCGCCGTCTCAGAGTGGCATAAGAGTAATCTTACTTTCTCTTTATCAGAAGCAATGGAATTATTGAATAATAGTGAAAATATTGAACTTATTTCATCATTAGAAACTCAAATTATAAATTTAACCTCGGAGCTTAATGAGACCATTGTTGTAATTATGGAATTAAATAGCCAAATTTTATTCAAGCAAGAACAAATAGATGAGTTAACAACAACAGTTACTGCCCTAGAAAGCACTATTAGTTCTCTTTCCTATAATATTCGTGAAAAAATTAGTAGCTGTCCGCTAGACAATCAAGGCAATGAAATCGCAGTTGGATTTGATGATGGTGACGGCGAATTAATTGGTACCGAAGTGATTTACACTATAGGTGAATGTCCAGGTAATAGTGGCACAGTATCAAATATCCAAAACAATTCTGGAGGATACGGTAATGGAGATATGGTAACTATGGGTGGTAACTTGTATTTCGCAGCTGATGACGGGATACATGGATGGGAATTATGGCGTAGTGATGGAACAGTTGCAGGCACAAGTATGGTTATAGATCTAAGAGATGGAGATAATGGGGGTTCGATGGTAGTTTATTGCTGGAATAGTAATACTTGTCACTATCCAGAAATTGTTGCAGGTAATGATAAAATTTTCTTTACCGGCTTCAATGGTGAGCCTGGTACAGAAACCGCAGTCGAAGTTTTCGTGAGTGATGGTACCGAAGCAGGTACTAATATGGCTAAGCGACATTGGTGGAACTGGGATGTAGCTACGACTTCAGAAGAGGGTTGGAATTATTATCCTGGGCCTAGAAATCTATTGATTATTCCTGGTAATGGGTTTATTCCTGATAGAGTGGTTTACACAGCTCTTGATGTTCAGGGTGGTCAGGAGAATGGCGCTCACCCTCCTATTGGAGAAGAATTATGGATTTCTGACGGGACTGAACTAGGGACGACAATGTTGGCTAATATTCAACCAGAAGATGAATCTTGGGAATCAGATGGCACAACTTATTGCTGTGGGGATTTCCAGGGAGGCGCTCCTTTGAATCTTCTAAAGAAAGGAAATGCAATATGGTTTACCGCTAATTCTTTAGATTATGGGAGAGAATTATATCGTTATGACTTAGCTGCTATAGGAGGGGGGCTGTTTCTAGTCAGCGATATTCTGACTGGAAGTGAAAGTAGTAATCCAGAACATCTAACTGCAGGGGGCAATGGAGTTTATTTCTCTGCATTTGAGGAAGGTACCGGGAGAGAACTCTACCACAGCAGTGGAGATGCATTTTCAACATTTTTATTGAAAGATATTTGGCCTGGTATGAATAACAGTAGCGATCCTATGCAACTGACAAAATTTGGAAACTATCTGGTATTTACAGCAGATGATGGTCAGAATGGTCGCGAATTATGGATAACAGATAAAACCGAGCAAGGAACTTATATGGTTAAAAATATCAATACTAATGGTTCAAGTGATCCATATCAACTTCATGTATTAGATGGGATTTTATATTTCACTGCAGAAGATGAAAATCATGGTAGAGAACTATGGAAGAGTGATGGTACTGAAGTTGGTACAACCATAGTTAAGGACATCAATCCAGGGAATAATAGTAGCTATTATTGGGTAGAAGATTTTATCACAGGAGATTTGTTCATAATTCATCAGGGAGAATTATATTTCGGCTGTGATGACGGTACCCATGGTGTTGAAGTTTGTAGGAGTGATGGAACTTCTGAAGGCACAACATTAGCAGTTGATGCAACTCCTGGTGAAAATAGTAGTTGGCCTTTACATTTGACAAGTATGGGAGAGAAGGTATTTTTCACCGCTTATAATGATGAACAGGGTCGACAACTTTGGTATCTCTGGGATAACCCTGGACCAGTTATTGGGTGATTCAGTTTTCTGTTAAAACCATCATAATAATATACTTTCTAGTTTATTTAAAAATATGGAACATACACTAGCAATGCAAATAGTAGGTGGCGTAGCGCTACTTATCGGACTGAAAATGAATTTTGATCCCGTTGGATTCAATAAAGATATCTTTGGGGACGTTGAAGGGGTTGACAGTAATCTGATGTCAGCTAGCAGGATGGCTATCGGAGGAGGAATTCTGGGTTTGGGACTAATCAATTTATATTGTAGCCTCAATGTTGATGATGCCGCGGCCAAAGCTATCTTGACAGGTACAGCAATCGGTCTGTCAGCTTTTTTCCTAACAATTGCAGGTGCAAAATTCAGAGGTTACACGGATAGTATACCAACTCTTCCAATGATCGTACTACCGTCTATGGTAGTATTATGCCTTTACTCAGCGTTGATTTAAGGATCTAGGATTTTCCTGCTATCATGTATTGTTTCCACAACCACAACCTGTTTCTTCACAGGATGGTTGCACACTCTTTTCAGTTTTTTGCTGTTTTTTAGACAACATCTTTCTCACTTTCCCCAATCCCTTAATACTACGACTCGCCATGTTTATTGGTAATTATTCTCATTAAATAATATTATGGTTCAATCCACTCAGTTAGTGTTGAGGCTAAGAGTAGTATTTTCTTTCATATTCGGTAGCAATATTATGGTCCCAGTATGCTAACTTTTCTGCCATTATTTTTTTGTACAAAAAAGGCGTTAGTAACACCAAATATAACATAGACAAATATCCGTAAGGCAATAACGGGGCATCTTCATGAATAGGATTTAGTTCCCAGAAATTTAATTTTGTAGATCGATGATGATCAGAATGCCTTGTTACATTACACAAGTAGATACTACTGAGAAAGTGGTTAGAGTTCCAAGAATGCCTCATTCCCACAGGTTTCCCCTTCTCGCGAACTAGTCCATAATGCTCGATGTAATTGATGGCTTCCAAGTATAATTTTGCAATGATTGCACACAGAAGAAAGATAGCCATTCCAATTGGGCCACCAAAAATAAACGCCAATAATGTAATTATCAAACTTCTTGAATATCCAATAATCATTCGATTATGTACACTCAAAAAATTATGTTTTCTTCGCTTTAGTCGTTCAGATTCAAGTCTCCAACCACTTAGCTGTTCAAGGGTACTAGCTCGAATGATAAACAAATAGATATTTTCGCCTCTCTTAGCCGACGCAGGATCTTCTTCTAAACATACATCTTTGTGATGCCCATAGACATGTTCAATCGCGAAGGTACAATCCCATGAAAACGCCAGCATCCAATTCCCGATGAACATATCTATTTTGTTTTGTTTCCGATGTGTCAATTCATGACCAGGGACTGTACCAAGTATGCCGATTAGTAGCGTGGTTTGCAAAATAATGGAAACTTTGTCTAACGAAGTAAACGAATCAACTATTTGGACAAAATCAATATTCAACATGGAATATAACCATTCAATATACCAATTCGGTAACTCATTTGAAAAAATTGATATAACCAAGAAAACCAAGCAAAATAATATTGGTAAATTTATATAAATTGATAAATTTAAAAACACTGGAAAAGAAAATTGCTGAATTTCTTTGTCTCTAGGTAAAAGATAATCACCAATAAACAGAAATAATGACCAAGCAATAAAAAAATGTGTCGGATAATCCCCTCCCTTTAAAATAAAAAAGATAAATAAAATTCCGGTCAAAGAAGGAATATAATATTTCAAATATTTCAGCATCTCTAATTTCTTGCCAAGTAGGACTTACATTTTAATTGAACCCAGTGTATTGAGTTAATTTTTAGTCTTGTAGTAAAAAACATATTCTTAGGATAGATCATCATGATTTTCTGTTAATAGAAAATATTGCACTCCTGTTCAATAACAACTGAGAATACCACATAATGAAAACCAAAGTGACTTCGCCCAACCATGAGCCAACGGGTGTGGTTGTATGCCGTAACCATTGTAATCGGACTTTGGATTTCTGCAACAGGCGCTGGAGAAAACCTTCCCGACAACATAGCCGAATGGCCCGTCAACGTATGGTGCTGGGCTGTCTTCGCCACAATTTTCGTAATAACTGATCGAAAAGAGCGAATCGAGATGCTTGCAGTTGTGGCTTTAGCGACACCGATGGAGTTATTTTTCTCCGAAGTCTGGTTGATTTACGAATATCAACGAGATTTCATGCCTCTTTTCGTACCAGCGGGGCACTATTTTCTCTTTGACTTGGGCCGTCGAGGAGCAGCTCAAATAAGAGATAGCATAGTCATGCTCGGCCTTCTACCATTCATTCCTTTGGTCGCTTATGGTGTATATACAGGAGGTGATACATCCGGTCTCGTGCTGCTTCTGCTAGTCCTTGGTTTTACTAAATGGGGGCCTCAGCCCCGCCTTTACGTTGTCATGGCTTGGGTGGCCTTGGCCATGGAACTTTGGGGAACCTATCTTGGAAATTGGACGTGGGCCTCTGAAGTTCCGTGGACTGGTCTTACTGTATGGAACCCCCCCCTTCTCGTCGGCGCCTTCTATTGCTTTGGTGATTTGTTGGTTAACTTGTGTGTTGCCAAGTTTGAATCAGAACCACTTGAGACCCCATGTGATTGAGCCTAATCGACTCTATGAAATATCAGACTCTTGATTCTAAATCAGAAATATTATCGATATTTTCAAAGATTAGGCTGAGAATCATCTATTATTGCCTCATCTTTCATACCCTTATTTCTAGTCATGTATGTTGTCCAGCCAAGTAAAGTAAATATGCCAAAGAATGAGATCATGAGTGCATAGGAACCGAATGTCATTTCACCTGATATGCCTTCGCTAGAGTCAGTTTTTTCGTCAATCAATATAACTCTACGAGCGTCTACAGGGGACATTTGGTCATCACTAATGACTAACCTAGAGTATATTGTAGAGTTCCCAGATTCAATATGAGGTTTCAATTTCAAATTCCAAGAAGACCAGTCACCGCTAGATGAAAGGTCTGTTGCTTGCTGCCAATCTCCTCCTCCGACCTTAATCTGTACGAATCCAACTCCAGAAAACCCTCCTGATGAAATTCCAGAAATACTAGATTCATTACCTACATGTTGGAGAGTTTTAAGATCCATCGTGATATTCAGAGATGAGTCAATTGCCCCTGCTGATTGTACGAATAGAAGAGGATCTGCTTGCCCATATCCAAATTCATTATCTGGTCTTGATTCCAGAACACTGCAATCATTGAAGCCTGGATCATCAAGCAACTGCAAGTCTCTCTCAATCGAGTCTGCACTGATAATGGCCTTGACTTGCTCGTGTGTAATATCAGGATTGGCTTCTACCATCAATGCGGCTATTCCAGCCATTAAAGGAGTGGCCATGCTGGTTCCAGACTTACTTGTATACCCATCCGAGGTTGCCGCATCTGGAGCCATGATGTTAGATCCTATGACTGATACGTCAGGTTTCACCCGACCGTCTGAAGTGTATCCCCTACTGGAGTATATTGCTAGGCCCAAATCTTTGTCAAGACTAGCCACAGTGATTGGAAGGTTTGCATCTCCTGGACTATCTATGGTATTGCAACCAGCAAATGTAGCGCCACCAAACTCATTTCCTGCAGACAGAAAGGTAATGATTCCAGAAGCAGCCACGGCATCCATTTGTTGGCTCCAAGCAGAAGAACCATCATTATCGAAATGTATCTCGAACTGTTGTTCTCCAAGAGAAGAGGTCAGTATGTCTATACTCTTAGAGTTCTTGTTCTCAATTGCCCACTCGGCACCTTCAATTATATCCTGTATATCTCCATCACAACATGCTAAGATATTGATTACCCACGCTCCTGGAGCCACACCGATATACCTAGCACCATCTGCCGATACCTGTCCCCCACCTGTTCCAGCAGCGATTCCGGCTACATGAGAACCATGTGTACCCGAGTCGTAAGACTCTTCAGCAGGTTGTTCTGAATCAGTTATCACAGCGTCGTAGAATGCTGATATTTTTGGGTCACAATCAATGACAATAGGATTAGGATTAAGTGGGTCTGGGTCCGGTTGTTCGCAACCTATTGTCAATTCATCATCCATGTCGTTGAGTCCTTCGTGATCTCCGCGTACCCCTGTGTCAAGAACTGCAATTGTCACTCCGGTTCCGTCATAGCCATATTGTGACCAAACTTGATCGACACCCATATTTGGAGCCGCTTCGTTCATATGTGTCACTGCAAGCCCTAGGTCTTCCAACATGACAAGGCCAGATAATTGTAATAGAGGAGATTCAGAGTGTATAATATCTAAGGGAACGTTCGCTACCAAACTATCAAGATAGATTGGTCTCATTGTCACAGTTGCACCAAGATCTTCCAAAGCCTTGACATCGGCAGTCGACGGGTGATGGTCATAATCAACGAAAACTCTAGCATATCCAAGGTCAGCTCTCTTCCACCATTCTGAATACACATCAGAAGACTGAGTTAGCAACCAAGCGAGGCGATCATCTATCTTGTCTTGATTCGTGTCTCTTGACCAATCTTCCCACCATTCATCATGGATTTCTAGGGAATGTCTTGGCTGCCATTCTCCTGCTGCATCTAGCCCCCCTCTTTCATTATCAGGACTGATTTGTGATGCTGTTAACGGAATAATAAGCGTAGCCAGTATCAACAGCGCAACAACCCGCGTAGAAGATGTCATCATATCTACGAAGAGGGTATCACTCAAGTCCCTTACGCTACCTTCTAGATGAGGGTATCCATTACGGTAGCCTCTGAAAGGGCGGACTGCAAACCCATTAATTCAGAGGATGCTAACTCTTGGGTCTATGCAGAAACCAATAGATAAGACTGTTAATCGATTATACTATGATTGATTATATAATGATGAAGTAGCAAGACCACAATATGAAATAACAACCTCTTTTGGTAAAATTATGGAAGGAGAGTTCGATGCTGGACATTTCAACACTTTCGCGGCTTCTCGAAGATCCACTCGAGACTTTCTTCCAACTCCAGTTCCAGAGGGGTTAATCGAGGAAATTATCGCTGCCGGCCTGACTTCACCGAGCTGGAGCAACACTCGTCCGTTCGTGGTAGCAGTAGCAGAAGGCGAGGTCAGAGATCGTTTATCTGCTGAATTTCTAAGTCGATTTGAGTTTGTCAAAACGGGACAAGGGGAGGGGCTTTTTGGAAAAATTAAGGCTCTAATTCGTAGGAAAGGGATGCCCACTAGCAATTGGTTAGTTCTCAAAAAATATCACAAGGATTTACTGCCAAGATCCCAAAGAGTTGGCAAGGAATTATTCACTCAAATGGGAATAGATAGGGATGACAAAGATGCGAGGGATGGATTCTGGGCGAGGAATTACGAATTCTTCGGCGCACCCGTGGAGTTGTTTTTGTTCACTCACAAAAGTCTGGGAAAGTTCGCAGCTTCTGATGCTGGGCTTTTCATGCAGAATCTAATGCTTTCAGCGCATTCGAAAGGATTGGGGACTTGCGCCCAAGGTTCCGTCGCAGTTTGGGAAGATGCGGTTCGAAAGGAGTTTGAAATTAGCAAAAATTACTCCCTTCTTTGTGGGATATGTGTCGGATATCCAAGTCAGAGCGAAGTAAACAAATTTGAAGCGAATAGGATATCCCCCTTGGAGATAATGCTTCCAGAGAAGAATGAATCCTAATCGGTATCCTAGAGTTCAAGAAAATTGTTCGATAACGATACATAAAATGGTCAATCATTTCAAATTTCGATGTTTATAACAAAACTTACTTTTGTACATGACTGTACCTTTACAACCTAATTCTGTACATTTGGAACCTACTTTCCCATAATTATTGGACATTTCAGTCTGGCTCTGATTTTTATTTAACTTCAAGGATGATGACTCAAACACATCTGCATTTTTCTCAAAATCAGCCCACTCTTCATCAGAAATAGATCCATCTCCATCAATATCAACAGTTGATTTAGAATAGCCCCCTCTTTCTTCCTTTGACGTCATCCCAACGACAACAACTACTAAGCCAAAGGATACGAGTAAACAGCACTCTACTCCTCCCGCCTCATATATCATAATAATTACAAATACAATAATACAGAATACAATCTGCCCCAAACTATACTTCGACATAATAATTCAACTCCAAGACTAACGCTTATACGACCATTTTTTATCTGGGTTTAAGCCAATTACAGCACAGAAAGTAAAGACTTTCCTCGACAGGAACTTGGGTTTTTGTTTCCCACCAGTGGTCTTCCATACTATATCATACGTTTACTTAGGTTATTTTCTTTTCCACTGCATATCTAAATCCGAAAGGATTTGGAACAAGTAGATGGGCTATCAGTGGAGCATTTCAGAGCCTAGGCTTTGATGAATTCATATCGCTCTACAAGGTTCAGGCGCTCTTTGAGTGAGATAATTGGGAGGATAATAATCGCCCGGACCAATTGGTTGGCCATCAGGACAAATTAGGCCAGTACAATCTGCACTGTTCATTAGTATAGTACGCCCTTTCCAATCTTCACCATAGATATCTACACAGATTGGATAGTAGTGATCATCAACTAAATGATTGGCATATATTGATCCAGGGCGTATCGAAAGATGCGCACCTGCCAAATCTGCATTAACCAGTATAGTATCTTGAAAAACTGAACTTGTTAGGTTAGCAAAAGTCAAATCAGCATTCGTGAAGTCTGCATTTTTCAAATTCGCGCCACTGAGTATGGCTCCACGGAGATTTGCATTAGTAAAATCACAGTTAGATAAATCCACATAAGTTGAGATACGCATGTGGTCTAGATTATCTTTCTGCCACCAATAATCTGTAAAATCAACACCTCTGAGGTCTTCTCCTATGAATGAACAGGAATTCCCCGCGTAAACAATCCAGGGGTTTGTATAGGGACTTTGGGAAAAATCATAATCCACAGGGTCATAATTCCCATAATCATATTCGGACTCATAAACATAATTCTCGTATTCCGCTGTGAGGGTGTTGATGAGTCCGATTACGATTACAAATACAGCAATATGACCAATGAAATTATGAGGGTCAGGTTCTCCATCATATGGCGCGAGAGCATCATTTGGAATACTTCTATCATTCCTTAGTATATGCCAACTGCAATATCCTCCTTCCTTTATGTTTCTATTTATTTGCCCACATCTTTCTCCTTTCTCTGTTATTCCTGAACATTGATGTTTAATTTTAACACTAGGTTGAATATTTTCTATGGTTAAAGATTCATCTACTTTAGTCCACCATAAGTCAGCAATTGGCTTTATTATTGGTACATCTTCATCCTTGTGGCTGTAACACCATCCAGTTTGTCTGAACTCCAGTCTTGGGCAGTGTTCATGAAGACAATAACGCCGACCCATGGTTTCTAGAGGACTAGGTATAACACTAAGTTTTCCCCGGATTAATCGTTTTTCAGCCAAATATGTAGGTTTCTGCTTAGACCCATCCGATTGCAATCTGCGAATTATTGGGCTTTCAGTGGGTCTTTTCAGAGCCTACCCTATCTATTGTCCGTGATAGGTAGGGGTGCCCCACTAACCCATCCAACTAGTGATGATTGGTGGGGGGGGTCGATTCAAATCTTGGTCCCAACTTTGTCGGAAATGTTCTTCGGAATTTGAACTCCTGCTCTGAGATCTTTGTTTGGAATCGGTTCCATGAACCCACTCTCGATTGGCAGAACCCCCGCCCACCAGGGGCCACTCAAGTCCTCTTCGTCATCATTGGCTCCACCAGTTCGAATTTTCGCAGTCGCATGTTCTATGTCGACAGCAACCACTGAGGTTGCTCGCAACTCCTTTTCAGTTGGTTCACGGGCTTCCTCCCATCTTCCTTGTACTAGAGCATCGGAAATTACTCTGAGACTCTCGAGCTTCTCAGCCCCTTCTAATTTCCTACCGCTACCGAAGGCCACCACGGAGCGATAGTTCATGGAAGAGTGGAACAGAGAGCGAGCCAACACAATTCCATCCAAATTGGTAAATGCCAAACACAGATTCCTTCCAGAGCCCGTCTCTCCAAGAAGACGTGATGCCTTGGCTCCGTGGAGATAGATGGTCCGTCTTGCCCTGCCATGGATGCAAGGTATTACGAAAGGACGACCCTCTTGGATGAAGGAAACGTGACAAATCGGTGCCGAGTCGATAATGTCGTGAATGGTTTCCTCATCGTAATGAGCGCGATCAGGTATCCTCCTGACTTTGCTGTGAGACTCCTTGCTATACTCGGCCATGATTCGCGGGGGCGCTCGCCCTTTGAAACTCCTTTGACCCGCCCGTGACTCATAGGGTACCCCTCCGATTATAATCTCAAACTCCTAATTGAAAAAAATCACCAATTAACAAAATTAGGCCGAAGGCAACTAAAGGAAAAATTGTCAACCAAAACCACATCTTCATTTGGTCATCTCCCATGAGGGAACCTCCTCTTGGCTTGGTAATAAATGAATGGCCTGCATTGATATTGCAAAACCTATAGTTCACGGGTAATCTCATGGGTAGGGTTCAACATGACCAACTGCTAACCCATTAATTCAAAGATTGCTAACTCAAGGGTACATGCATAAACCCATTGATTTATTTGCTAATACTTCAATAAAAGTCGGAAGCAATCATCACCATCACTAAGAGGAATACCAGCAATGTAAAGCCGATTATTATCCATGAGACTATCTTGGCTGCCTTGGCCGTAGCAGCATCGGGGTGCCCAGGGAATTGATTGGTGATTGCCAATGCGCCATTTGCAACTATCAAAGCGGGAATTGCTAGACATATTCCACCAAATAAAACACTGACGACTGAGAGAATCAGCGCAGTCATAGCCGATGTTTTGGGATATCCTCCGCCCATCATTACCGTTCCCGGCATCTGTTGCATCATTGTCGGTTGAGCCTGAACCCGTGGTTGGATAAATGGTTGATGTTGTGGTTGTGCAACCGAACCCACCACAGCCGATTGAGGGGGTGCGTGATTATTGTTAGGAGGCTGCATGCTCAAGCCTAGAGTTGATTTGATTTGAATATGGCGTTCATGAATCATAGGGGCCCCCTCTGATTCAATGCCCAATCATAGGGTAGCGTAATTGATGGAAAGCACTACAACGGTTACATTGTTACATATCCGTCAATATGGGTATCTACCTTAGACCGATTATGATACAATCTATCTACAACGGGTTGTACCTATACCGCTAGTTTA